>Ga0123356_10000414_pt1 | contig 48701 bp, 38 predicted proteins | sample TergutEmb28metaG_2_FD_92546 | JGI IMG/M metagenome (GOLD analysis project Ga0123356, IMG submission 92546) | Embiratermes neotenicus P3 segment gut microbial communities from Petit-Saut dam, French Guiana - Emb289 P3 | ecosystem: Host-associated > Arthropoda: Insects > Digestive system > Gut ...
AAAAAAAAGTTTTTTGGTTTAATTTTTTTTAAAAACTATTAAAAGGGGTTGTTTAAGTGACGAAGTATTTTTTTTTAAATTAACGAGTTTCCCCCCCCCCCCCCCATTTTCAAGGGTTTTTAATATGGGGAATAGAATGACTATATTCAGGCGAATTTTACTGTTTTGTATATTTCCGCTGATAATTATTTTTACAGCGATTATCGTTTTGATCAATAACGTCGTATATAATAAAACTGCGGAATTTGCCGATGAAAAAACAAAAATCTTCGCTGTTGAAACCGCCAAGCGGGTTGATGATGAGTTTTTAAACGCTCAGGAACTCATTAAGGTAGTAGAAAAGTATCTCTCCGAGATTGTTCCGAATACTCCTCAATCTCAGGAGATGGTCATGTCCTGGATAGAGTTAATTCTTAAGGCTACCCCTTACATTCATTGTATCTGGTTCTCTTTTGAACCGGATTTGTTTATTCCCAAAGAGCGGTTTTCCAGAGACTTTGTAAAGGCGGGCGATTCTATAATAATAAATTCTGACGTGGAGGACGATTATCACAACCCCGAAGAGTCCCCCTGGTACTATTATCCATTTACAACCGGTAATATGTGGTTTGAGAGCGCCTCTTTTTATGATTATGATTTAGGGTTTGGAGGCAAGTATGTAGCGGGGGTAAGTATGCCGGTGAGCCGCGATGGCAAGACTGTAGGCGTAGCCGGTGTAGATATACTTTATGAGGAAAACTTCCGCTTTATCGCGGAGAGGCAGATAGAAAACGAGCGGATGCTGCTTCTTATGACGCAGGAGGGGGAGATAGTTTACAGCGCGGACAGCAGTCTCATAAAAAAATCGATATTTGACATGGATTTTAAAAATAAAGATCTTGTACGGCAGAATATGATTAAGGATATTGAGTTTAATATTACAGATATCTCGCCGTTTTTTGGAGTGAAGTCAAAAATGTACTTCTATCCTGTCAGCAATACCATATCTCGAAGTGAGCAATTGTATCTGTATGCGGATTTGCCTGTAAGCGTACTTTTCAGTGAAGCGAAAAAAACGACGCGGTTCATTATCATTATGAGCGTTTTAGGGATACTTCTCTTTGCCGCCATACTCTTTTTTACGATAAAGAGAATTCTTAAGCCTATAAAAATGCTGACTGAAAGCGCAAATATGATAGCAAACGGTAATCTTGATGTAAGTCTTGATTCGCTCATAGACGTGCATTTCAGTACAGGGAAAAAAGATACGAAAAATGAAGCGCATATTTTATTTACCGCTCTTAACGATATGAAGCTGCGTCTAAGCCAGACCCAAAAGATTAAGGCTATATCAAAATATAAAAGCGACTTCTTAGCGAAAATGAGTCATGAGATAAGAACACCAATGAACGCGATAACAGGCATGACGGAACTCGCTTTACGCGAAAACATGCCGCATGACGCCAAAGAACATATTTTAACTATTAAACAGGCGAGTTCACACCTTCTCTCACTTATAAATGATATTTTAGACCTCTCAAAAATAGAGAGCGGAAAATTAGAAATAATAGACGCGCCTTACTCTTTCTCCTCTCTGATAAACGATGTAGTCAGTATCATAAGAATGAGAATTGTAGACACGAACATACGGTTTGTTGTAAATACAGACAGCCGAATACCGAATGCGCTGTTCGGCGATGAGACCAGAATAAGACAGATACTGCTTAACATATTGAGCAACGCTGTAAAATATACCCAAAAAGGGTATATCTCTTTTGCGGTTTTTGGCGAAATAACAGAGGAAGATACAGTTCTTCTGACAATAGAGGTAAGCGATACCGGCAAAGGGATAAAAGATGAGGACATAAAAAAACTGTTCGGCGATTTTGTACAGGTAGATTTAACTTCCGGCAAGGATATTGAAGGAACCGGTCTTGGCCTTGCCATTACCAAAAACTTGGTTGCCGCGATGGGCGGTGAAATAGGCGTTATAAGTAAATATCAAAAGGGCAGCACATTTACCATAACTCTGCCGCAAAAAATACTTATGCCTCAGCCTTTGGCCGTTGTTGATAAACCGGAAGAAAAGAGCGCAATCGTATATGAGAGGCGTGAAGTATTCGCCAATTCCATAGTTTGCACGGTCGATAATCTTGGCGTGGAGTGCGATTACGCCGTTGATGACATGGAATTTCGCGTTAAACTTAAAGAAAGAGAGTATACGTTTATATTTGTAGAGTCCCACATGTACGCGGACGTTAAAAAGATTGTTTCTGAAGTTAATTCCAAAGCTAAAATCGTACAGTTGATGAATTTCGGCGACTCGATTGCCGACAGGGAGTTAAACGTAATTGTAATGCCCGCGTATTCTGTATCGGTAGCCAATATTTTAAACGGCGTATCCGATCTCTCTTACTGCACAAACAAAGACACGATTGTAAGATTTTGCGCACCGCAGGCAAGAGTCCTTATTGTTGATGATATAAATACAAATCTGAAGATAGCGCAGGGCTTGCTCTCTCCTTACGAAATGAAAATTGATTTGTGCTCAAACGGCGCTAAAGCGATAAACGAGATAAAGACAAACCGCTATGATCTTGTACTTATGGATCACATGATGCCTGTTATGGACGGTGTTGAGGCAACGCGCAGCATTCGTGAATCTGACGGCGATTACTATAAAAACGTACCGATAGTAGCGCTTACGGCAAACGCTGTTTACGGAATGAAAGAGATGTTTCTCGAAAACGGATTCAGTGACTTTATCTCAAAACCCATTGATGTTGTAAAGCTTAACGCTATTTTGGAGAAGTGGATACCAAAAGAGAAAAAGAGGATTATGACCGCTAAAGCAGACTTCAAAAAAGAGAATGGCGCCGATATTAATATTGACGGTGTAGACGTATCACTTGGGCTCAGCCGAATGGGCGGCAATACAGAAATATATCTGCGCGGTCTTGAGGTATTTAGCGAGGATATACAAGAGGTGTCTAGGCAGATAAAAAGCTCTCTCGAAACGGGCGATACGGCAGCTTACACCACGTATGTTCACGGGTTAAAAGGCGCGGCGGCGGCTATAGGAGCCGTTAGTTTGAGCGAAGCGGCAAGAGAACTTGAAATGGCCGCGAAGCGGCAGGACAAAACGTTTATAGAGGCGCATACTCCAGTTTTATTTGAGGATTTAAAAGCGCTGTTATCCGGTATAGAAAAGGTACTATGCCCGAAAACGCAGGAGCCGGCGCCGCAGAACAATATTGATACACAGACGCTCAAAACCGCGATGACCTCTTTAGTTAAGGCGATAGATGAAATAGACCCTGCCGCGATAAACAGCGCGGTGAAAACACTGCGGCAATTTGAAAACAGTTCCGGAGAGGCGGGCAGCGTTGTAAAGAGTATTCTGCGAAATATTCTGAACGGCGGATACGATGAAGTAGTCTCTCTCATAGAATCATTTTTGAAAAAGGATAAGGCATGTTAGAACGTATAGAGAAATTCGCTTGCGCCGACAAGAAGTTTATATATTTTAATTTGTCAAATTTTAAGACAAAAGAGGAGTTCTTTCAGTTCATACAGTCGGCTAAATCCATTATAGAAAGATATGAGCACAATTCCGTTTATACTATTACAAATATTGAGGGCGTAAGGTTTGACTCTGAGGTTAAGAAGATTGTAGCCGGTTGGGCTGAACATAATAAACCGTACGTAATAAAGGGAGCTATAATAGGCGTGGACGGTATGAAAAGAATCTTCATAAACTCAATCCTTGTAATAACCGGACGTAAAAATCTGATCTTCGCGGCGGCAAGAGAGCAGGCTATAGCGCAGCTGATTAAGGAGTAAGTTGTAATTCACCCCATCTAAATGCTATTTTCATAGATTATCATAAATTTGATACTACCTCACTCTCAGGAGACTTTTTGCTATGCTTGACAAAAAACATGACAGCTTTTTTGATGAAGAAAACAACCCCGAAGACCGTAAGTCCGGCGAGCTTATGAAGATGCTTGACGGGTACGATAAGAAGATAAAAAATTACGCTAAGGGCGATAAGGTAAGCGGCAAGGTTACCCGCATAGGTTCAGATTATATTTACGTGGATATCGGTTCAAAAAATGAAGCGCTTATGAAAGCGTCTGAGTTTATGGGCGAAGATGGAACTGTAAGTTTAAATGTGGGTGATGAGGTGGGCGGCTTTATAATTTCGCAGTCCGCCGGAGAAACAGTAATAAGCAAAAGTCTTGGCGGTCAGAGTGTTGATATTCAAACTCTTTATGACGCTCTTAATTCCAAAGTGCCTGTGCAGGGCAAGGTTACAGGAGTAGCTAAAGCCGGCCTCACGGTTAAAATCATGGGACACCGCGCTTTTTGCCCTATAAGTCAGGTAGACATTAAGTTTACAGTTGACGTTAATGAATATCTTAATAAAACGCTTGACTTTGTGATAAGCCGCATAACTGAGGGCGGCAAAAATATTGTGCTGACCCGTATTCCGCTTTTTGAGGCCGGTATGGAGGAGCAGTTTAAAAAACTTGAGGAAGCGGTTACAACCCACGCCGTAATGAAAGGGCAAATCTCTAAGATAGCTGAGTTCGGTCTATTTGTTCAGGCGGGTGATATTGAGGGTCTTGTTCACATATCGGAAGTGTCTTGGGAGCGCGCTCAGAAATTGGGTGAATCTTTTTCTGTCGGACAGGAAGTAGAGTTTGTCGTTCTTAAAGTAGAACGCAAAGAGCCGCTCCGCAGCTCAAAAATCTCTCTCTCAATAAAACAGGTGTTTGACGACCCCTGGACAAAAATCTCGCAGAATTTTAAAGTAGGAGACGCGATTGACGGCAAAGTAACAAGACTCGCGGATTTTGGCGCGTTTGTTGAAATTATCCCCGGAGTAGAGGGGCTTGTGCATATCTCTGAAATGGCGTGGGGTAAACGGATTCATCATCCGTCAGAAGTTGTGAAGTCTGGACAGCCGGTAAAGGTTACGGTACTCGCCATAGATGAAAATAAAAAGACTATATCGCTCACGCTTAAAGACGTTGCAGATGATCCGTGGAACGGAATAGGCGAGCGTTTTGCCGTTGGAACAGACGTTGCAGGGGTTGTAGCCAGGAAGGCGAAGTTCGGTTATTTTATTGACCTTAGCGAAAACATTACCGGTCTGCTTGTTTTTGCAAACATGACGGCAGATAAAAAAGACGCGCTCAAGCCGGGAGATAACGTAACGGTTTCCGTTGAGTCTATAGACACCGAGAACAGGCGTATCTCTCTTTCTATGGGCGTATCTGAGGTACGCAAAGAGAGCGAAGACACAAAGCAGTATCTCAAAGAACAAAAGGCAAAAACTGAAAAGAAAGAAGCATCGTCAACAGAGTTCGGAGCGGCGCTTCTTGATGCTCTTAAGTCTAAGAAATAAAGGATATACAATACAATGAAAGTTCTTGTCATCGGCGGAGCCGGATATATTGGAAGTCACGTTTCACGTGTTCTTTTAGATCGTGGGCATAAGGTCACGGTCTTTGATAACCTCTCAAGCGGATGCAAAGAAAATCTGTTTGATGAAGCGGCGTTTGTTGAGGGCGATATTCTTGATACTGCCGAATTATCTAAAACAATGAACGGCGGTTTCGATGCGCTTATTCATTTGGCCGCTTTTAAAGCTGCCGGTGAGTCTATGACTCATCCTGAAAAATACTCTGTCAACAATATCACCGGAACGCTAAATATCCTCAATTGCGCTGCCGCCGCCGGTATCAGCTCTATTGTATTCTCCTCAACCGCGGCTGTGTACGGCGAACCTAAATATATACCTATGGATGAGAATCACCCGTTAAATCCTGAGAATTATTATGGATTCACAAAGCTTGAAATAGAGCGTTTTCTTGACTGGTACGATAAATTGAAAGGTATACGCTATGCGGCTCTGCGGTATTTTAACGCTGCCGGTTACGACGCCAAAGGCAGGGTGCAGGGTCTTGAGCGTAATCCCGCTAATCTACTCCCAATAATCATGGAAGCTGCCGCCGGCATAAGAGAAAAGCTTGAAATTTTCGGCGATGACTGGGACACGCCTGACGGCACCTGCATAAGAGACTATGTTCACGTAAGCGATCTCGCCGAAGCTCACGCTCTCGCTCTTGAGCACCTTGTAAAGACAGGCAAAAGCTTCACCGTAAATCTCGGAAGCGAAAACGGAATAAGCGTAAAATCTATGCTTGAAACCGCGCGCGCCGTTACAGGCCGCGGCATACCCGCGGTAATGGCTCCAAGACGGGCGGGAGACCCTGCAAAAGTAGTAGCGTCCTCATCGAAAGCGCATGAACTCTTAGGCTGGAAAGCAAACTCAAGTAATGTGGAAACGCTTATCTCAAGCACGTGGAATATCTATCAGAAGCACTTCTGATTGTGATACGCGAGTACAGTAAGGGCGTTGCGCGCAACGCCCTTAATTCCCTTATCTTCCTCCAAAATGCACTAACAGCTTCTCCGTCCTCTTTCTGCCGCTCTGTTCCGTTACAACAACGTGCACCATATAGATGCCGTTCGCAACAACTCTGCCTCGGCGGTTAGTGCCGTCCCATATAAATATGTGACATCTTTGACCCATAGCGTTGACCGTATCAGCCGCCACCGCCATGTTCACGCCCGATTCGGCAACGCTGTTGCCTAACTTGTCGTAAATCCGTATTTTCGGATCCAACGCTTCAAGCGATTGGAGAGAGTCTCTATTTGTTGTGGGTGTGGAGATAAATATATTCAGTTTATTATGATATATACCATTTATCACTCTGGGAAATGGACTTGGCCCCACAGCTATATTGACCCTGTAAGTAACAATATTATTACTGATTTCAAGCGTTCTTCCGGCCAGATATCCATGAGCGTTTGTATACTCCGCGCTTGGAAGGTTCGGTTCACTTATGGCGAGACCCGTTACGGTGGTAGGAATCTCTATACCGGAACCTCTAAAAAATAACACAAGCGTATCGTTATAAAGTTTTATGGAGTCGTACTCAGCGTTTACGGAAATTCCGTTAATGGTAATAAGGTTTCTGTGCCTCCAAATGACAGCGGTATCCGGCTGCTGAAAGGTCATATCCAAAGCCACCCTAATGCCCTGAGCGCGTCCATTTCCTAAATTGTCAAAATAAGCCGCCGAGACAGCCGGAACAGTCCTTAGCGGGTCGTATATATGCGTAATTACAGGCGCTTCTTCAAAGTCATCATGAACGACAAGCACCTTTAAGGTTATTGGGGTTGTGGAAGAGGTTAGCACAAGCGGCTGACCGGTGTAGGTTCCTGTTCGGGTTGAAAAATCATCCGGATCGGGTGTTAAACCGTTTGTTGTATAGTAAATAGTCGCTCCGGTTGCTATATGGGAATCCACAAACGCCGTTAGAGTGACCGTTACCGATCTGGTAAAGATACAGTTGACCGGATCCGCCACCACATATAAGCCGGTCAGCGGAACATGAGGCTTGCTCGGATTGATCACGACAAGCGTGTTTTCGGCCAGATACCCATGAGCCTCTGTATAATCCTCATTTGGAAGCTGCGGGTCACGTATGGTAAGCCACGTTGTAACTTCTGGAACAGTTATACCGGCGCCTCCAAATAATAATACAAGCGTATCGCCGTGAAGTTCCATTGTGTACTCAGGGTTTCCGGTAATTGTAAGAAGGTTTCTGTGATTCCGAATAATATCAATATCCGGCTGCTGACCGGTCAAGTCCAGAGCTATCTTAATACCCTGCGCAAGCCCGCTTACCTCATTGTTAAAATAAGCCGCCGAGATAACAGGAACCGTTCTGAGCGGTTCGTATGTATGCGTAATAACAGATGACGCTTCAAATTCATCTAAAATTGTCATAGCCTTTAAGGTTACTTGTGTAGTGAACAAAAGCAGCTGACCATCATAAACGATTGTTGTTCCAAGTGAGAGCGGATCAGGCTCGCTGCCGTTGACCGTATAGTAAATCGTTGCGTCATGCGCCGCAAACGCGTCTACAAACGCCGCGAGACCGACCGATATAGATCTGCTGTAGATGCCGCCGCCCGGAGTTGCCGTTACGTATAAACCGGTTTTGGGAGGGTCGGGTTCGAGTTCGAATCTTGATCTTATCTGCGCGCCTATCGTATCTCTCGGCAGCCAGCCGGCAAGATCGGCGTATGCGGTGTTTGTGATTACACGGTTTTTCGCGGTGTCAACAATAGCTTTCCAAGTAAGCGTTAATGAATCGTTGGCGCTGAGCGCGTCTTGCGGGCGCATACCGCTCACCACAGGCCACGTTATAACCTGTCTGCCGTTTGGAGTACTGCTCAAAGTGCCGGTTAATGTTCTTGGCGGCACAGTGTGAAGCTGTCCGGTTATCGAACCCGGAATAAATGTGAGGTCCGGCGGAATAGTGTCGCGTATGGAGACGTTGTAAGCCATGTCAAAATGACTTGCCCAGTTACGCACCCATCCGCGCCCCTGACCCTCAGAGTGCTGGAACCTGACCCCCGCGTTTCCGGCCTGTACTGGGATGCCGGTAAAAACATACGATGGTATTAGGGCCGACGTATCCCTTATCCACATCAGCAGACTGTCGTTTTTGAAGATAAGCTTATAATCAAACGAATCGTCTTCATTAGCCCTGAAAGGATTGGCAATTGTAAAGGGCGCCCCGCCGTTCGACCTTAACGTAACATACAACCCGTCCCATTGCGCGTCAAACTCAAGTTCAATACGCCGGTTAGCGTTGGTTGGGTCGGCTCGCCCAAAGATAAAAACACTCGCCTCATACCGCTGAGGGAGCGCGGTTCCCGTCAGCACACCGTTGGTTCCGTAAGTAAGATTGTGATGTATATTGGTAGGGCCGCTTAATGTTATCAAGTCACCGGCCGCGTTTACTCTTTGTGTACCGGTACCTGTCCACTCACTTGGTGACCCGCTTTTAACAGGGTACCCGTGCGTCTGTTTATACGTGATTGTGTAGGTGATCGTATCTTCGGGTGAATATACTTCCTTATCCGCTCTCTTCCACATAGTTGTAGGCATTGGCGGCGGAGGCGGCAGTGAATCGGTTGTTACCACTAATACCGCTGTGCTCGCAAGCGGGGATTCATTGGTGGCTATAGCCCACGCGCGGGAGACTAAGCGCCGCGAGGTTACGCCGGGCGGCAGAGGATCGGCGGTTACTGTGTATTTTATGCTCCCTTTTTCGCCTACCAAAAGCTTGGGGATCTGCCAAACGATGACGCGGCCGTCGGCGCTTATTGTTGGGGTTATGCCGAACGGAAGCGGCTCTAAAAATCTCTGGTACGTTACGCCTACCGGGAGCGTGTCTCTTATGATGACATTGACTACCTCACGCCCCGGCAGCGGTCCGTTGCCGAACACTCTGCGCCAGGTGTAGCCGTCCCACTCCTCTATTAATATATTATTTACGGTATTCGTAATCGGCGCCGCCTCGCAGAATTTACGGTGCCGCGATGTTACCGGTTTGCCCTCATACTCCGGGTCATAGCTTTCGGTGAAATCAGGCGATATGGGAAAACCCCAATTCGGCACGCTCTGGTCTGCGGTGTTGACTATAGTATTCGGATTGTACGACCAGTCGCCGCTCCAGTCGCGCGTTGAAAAAGTGGCGTTGTGCATTCTCCATACGCCCCTAAAGGGTTCAAAAAGCCCTCGGTGTACACGCATTGGCGAACCATAATAGGTTACAAGATGCGGAGTAGTAGTTGCCAGATGTTCTGTACGGAGCGGGTCTCTCACATCCGCGGTTTGCACTATCAGGCGCTGGTTCCACTTGCCTCTGGAATCTTCGCCCGCGGGGATTAATTCGTGCAGCAGTCTTGTATCGCCTTTGGAAAAGCCTTCCGCGATATCTTCGTTAATTCTCCAGTCGTTCAAACTTGTGGCGTTGTTGTCAAATAAAAAATAGGAGACTCTGTAGTTGCCATAGTCAATGTAGGCTTCTTGCGCATCGTTGAAAAGCCTTATCATGAACGTGTGCTGGGCGGTTGTCCCCGGCGCCGCCGCGTGACCGTATGTGAAATTGACTCCAGGCCGTCCGCCGTTCATCCACCCCGCCTCCGCGCTGTTCTCAAAGTCTATCGTGTAAGTCGCGTTCATTCCAGGATTGATCGTGTCTCTAAATACGGTCTTATTAACCCGCAGCGCGCGCTTCGCAATATCAAATCCGTTTCGCTTCATTACTGTGGAAATTTTATTCGGATACTCGTCTGACACCCATCCGCTGCCATTTAAGCATGATATCCTCGCGCTGTTTTCGTAACGCTTTTGGTTCGCGTGCGGAACAAAAATCTTGAACTGCATAGTGCCTTGAGTCGGAGCTATGCCGGTTGCCGTTTTGAAACCCGGAACAGTGCCCAAGTTCCACTCAACCGCGTGCGATACCGGATTGTACGCCGCTCCGTTTGTTCCGGAAACGAAAACAAAATCTTTGTTCAGAGGGTTTACAATCACAACACCCTGCGCGTCTTCCGCGCCATAGTTGCGGTAATCAACCGTATAAGTGATGGTGTCGTACTCAAACGCGTAGGTTTTGTCTACATCAAGATAGACTTTCATGTTGGCCTGAGGTTTCATGTTCAGAGGGGCGTGGTGGTTTCCCGTCATTACCATCAAACCCAAAACACGGAAAAAACCGTGAAAATAGAATGGCCGCGCTCCATAATACCGGGTGTGCGGATCCTGTTCGTTAAACGCTCCTCTCATATCTACATTCCACTCAATCTCAAGCTGACGGTACATCTCAGCCATCAAATTGAAGTTCTGCGAGACAACCGCGGCGGGCGAACCTGTGCCATGCACCCAGTTCTCCACAAAAATCATCTGCTCTTCACCCTGCGGCGATATTTGCGACTTGAGCATTGCCGGCCCCCACCACCGGGTCTCACCCGTTCCGCCCGATATCATCGTGTTACAGCCCTGACTCCACGGAGCCTCGCGCCTGTCCCATAAATAGCGTGAATAACGCATTGCTACGTCTCTCATATAGGTGTTAGGAGTGTTGCGCGTAACGGTGCGGGTGACCGGATTCCAGGTGTACTCAAGGTTGCCGTGCCAGACGTGATTGAGTATGGTGCGCCACGGCGTGCGGACATCCTCTCCGTGCTGAACCGATGTAAAAGTAAGCACAGTATCGTTTGTTATGGTAACATGGCCCGCAAACGGGACGTTCCTTTGATTCTGCTGGTAGTGTCTCCAGTGGAGCCATTCGCTTGAGGCTTCGGCGCGCTCAAACTGGAATATATTCCAAGCGTAGGCGTTTGCGTTCGGCTCCCGTTTCATATATTCGGCAAATTGGCGGAAGTAAGATGGCGCCGCGTAGCTGATGTACTGAGGCCTCGGCCCCCGTGTTTCCGCTACTCGGTTATTAATTCCTATCGTCTGCAAATTCGCGGGCGAAGACCAGTCTGTAAGTTCTGTCCAACTGTCACCGCCCTTGAAATATCCGTCTAACCCTATACTGCCGCTCAAAATTCTTTCGCGCGCCAAAGCGAAAGCTAACGTATCGGTAAGTCCTGTGGCCACTTTGAGGAAATCATTTTTGTAAGATATTTGATTCCCGCGGACATCGGTTACTCCCATATTATCCCCCCACTGCATGTGGGCGATCATGAGCGCCATAGCTATGTCGTAGTCGCCGTCCGCCGCGCTGTTATCCCCCGCGCCGTTATACACGCCGGGAAGCATACTATAATTGTAAGCCGGCGGCGCTGTGCCGTCCCCATACCGGTACGGAACTTTATTCATGCTGAAATCGTGAACGTTAAGCCAAAGTCCATCAAATGTGACTTTGTCTCCCATCATGGCCGCGGCAAGCATGGCGTAACCATCCCCCTCCGAACAGCGGGGATCCGAATCAAACGCGATGTACCGAACTCCGCCTGCACCTGGAACCCCGCCAACACTGGAAATACCCCTAATTGTAGCATAATTTGCCCGAAGCATCATTATCTGATAAGCATCTCGAACAGTCTTCTCCATCTCCGCGTGCGTAACACCTGCCGCCGCTATTTTCGCCTGCGGATCACGGCTGAGCGCAAGGGTGCCGATATTGTGCAGCGTGTCGCCGTTTGGATGCACATAAGGTAAAAATTGAGGGAATGGAAACGCGGGGTTACCTGAGTTTATATGCACCGGCACTTGTGACACAGAAGCAGCGGAACATATCAAAACTGCTGCAAAGGCAGCCATTATGTAAACGCGCAGGCGCATAAAACCACCTTCCCATAAGTTGGGCGTGTAGATCATTTCACAGTGTAAATTACGAATATACGGTTTTACAAAGATTTTACAATACTATATATATAATATATATTGATTTTAGGAGATGTGGTATAAAATCTTTTTTTGAATGATACGGAAACGTTTTTTTACGTACATATCTTGAGTACATGGAATGTACATAATAAATAAAAATGCAGAATGCAGAAATAAAAGATAAAAATCCTAAATAATTTCTGCATTCTGCATTATTATTTCTGCATTAAATAAATCACCTCATCAGATAAGGCTGACCCGTAGCTTCTATCACATCTCTCCAAAGTGCGCTCTCAGGATGTATGCGGTTGCGCTCTGAGATTGCGAGTTCTGTGGGTATGTGTACAAAGACGTCGTTTACGTGGCTCACAAGCATTTTTGTTTTTCCGGCCATTGCGGCGTGTACGGCGTATGTACCGAGTCTTGCGCAGTAGGTGGAATCGATAGGGTTTGCCGTTGTGGCGCGTATCATGTAACTTGGGTCTATATACCTCATGCTTACTTCGGTCTTTTTTGCGTGAAAGTAATTTTTGATTCTCTCCTGCAAAAACAGTCCTATGTCGCCGAGTTTTTTGTTGCCGGAAGCGTCGTACTCTGTAGAGACCGCTTCAAGATGTTCCTGACCCGCGCCTTCGGCCACGACAATAACGGCGTGGCCGCGCGTTTCAAGTCTTCTCTGAAGACTTGCGAGCAAACCGTTTTCTCCGTCAAGATCAAAAGGCACTTCTGGAACGAGTACAAAGTTTACGTCTCTTGTTCCAAGCGCGGTGTAAGCGGCTATAAAGCCGGATTCTCTTCCCATAACTTTTACAAGCCCAATGCCGTTTACAGCGCAGCTTGCTTCTACATGGGCTCCGTTTACCGCGTGCGCGGCTTCGGATACGGCGGTTTCAAATCCAAAAGATTTTTCAATAAAGCTCAGATCATTGTCTATCGTTTTTGGAATGCCTATAACCGCCGCGTTAAGTCCGCGCCGCTCTATCTCTTCCGCAATACGCAGACTGCCCTTTTGAGTGCCGTCGCCGCCTATTGTAAAGAGCATATTTATGTTGTGCTTCTCCATCGTGTCAACTATCTCAGAAGTCTTGTCGCCGTAACCTCTCGATGAACCGAGAAACGTGCCGCCTTCGCGGTGTATATCTTTTACGAGGTCGGGTTTGAGCGTTATGAGATCATGGCCGAACTTTGGCAGAAAGCCTCTGTATCCAAAGGGTATTCCAGAAATTTTATGCACACCATATTGATACCATAGAGCCATTACGACCGCTCTTATTACATCGTTGAGTCCGGGACACAGCCCGCCGCATGTTACTATGGCGGCGTGAACTTTCTGCGGTTTAAAAAAGATCTTCTCTCTTGGCCCCGCTTTTTCTATCAAGTGTCTGCGGTCAAAGGTTATGGTCTCATTATGAGCGGCTTTTAAATCGTAAATTATAAACTCATCATCACGCACATAATTAGAGATCGCGTCGCCGATACGCTTTGAAAGCGCCACCGGAGACAATACCTTGCAGGTTCCAAGCTCTGATATTGTGAAGCAAAATTTTTGTTCCATAGATAGTTCCTTCAGCCGCCTTAAATAATTAATCCGAAACAGCTTCTCTGGCCGCTTTCGCCGCCGCCTCTTTTGAAAAAGCGATGGCTACTATGGGCTTGTCTTCCCCTACCGCGGTTGAATTTAATACTTTTTCCCCGTGGGACATGACTTGTCTAAATTCTCTTATAGCAAATCGTTTGATCTCTGTGGGTTTTCCCTCCGCGTTCATCATAAAATCACCTTTGCGTCCGTCTCTAAGGGCGACTTTTGTACCCCAGTCATAGATGTAATCAATATCGCCTATGCCGATAGTAGCAGGTTCACCACCGCCTACACTGATAAGCATAGCGGGGAGAAGCTTGCGGACAGGGCCTCTCGCGCCCGCGCCGTTACCTTCAATGTATCCGCTTGAAAGTAACATGTAGTTTATGCTGGCGGGAAAAGTAATACTGCCCTCTCCTGGAAAATCCCGCGTGAGGCTCATGTCGTAAGTACCCAAAAATACCGACCAAAACGTCGCTTCGGTCACTTTTTTGTTAGGATCAATAACCCACACTTTTCTTTCTAAGAGGCCGCGGGTAGTTTCCTGCTGCGCAAAAAGAACTGCGGCGGCGGTCATTACAAGCAGTACCGCCAAAAAACCGATCTTGTGTGTACGTGTAATACGGTTCATAACATCTCCTTTTCAACAATGATTATTATTAATCTCTGAGTTCATGATTATTATCCCTGCCCGCAAGGGTAAGGGGATTTATTCAATATAACCAAAGGGGCGTTTGCCAGTCAATATTATACTCTATCTGCTCGAAAAATGCAATCTCAGCCAAATACCATGAGAAGAGGTGTGTACAGGCACCTCAAGCTCTGCGGGCTGCTTTAGGGAGCGTCTGTAGGTGTAATCAAAATTCATAACACTGGTCAGTCGCCATGATAGAGTGCCGTGAAGATCAAGGTCGGGCTTGGTAATACGCACTTCGGGAATCACGGGGGTGAACACTCTTATCTCCGCGTCGGCGCTTGCGAACGCTCCAAGCCGGGACATCATGCCCAAAGCTATTTGCGGGCCTGTTTCAAAAATACGAACTTTTTTATCAGGATACAGTATTATGCTGTTTGCCGCTTTGGCTCTTTCCTCAAAATAGTCATCGTCTGAGAGATATACTACTTTGTTCGCTTCGATTATTCTGTGTCTGTCAAGATATCTTGAATAGGAGCTTCCAATTCCCACACGCAGCCTTGATTCAAAGGTACGCACGGCAGTCAGATCGATATTAAGCCCTAAACCCAAATCGAAAATAAGCGGCGAGAAGGCGGGTTCACTGACAAATGTAAGGCTCGTATCAAAACCGGCTTCTTCGTTAAATAGATAATCTGTATCCACAAAACAGAACCAATTCTCTTTACCGCGTTTCAGCTTGGTGTCAAATAATTTCGTATTGAACTCCGCACGGGCGTAAGGCCCCATCCAGTGGTAGAGCCTCCATATAAAAATACTTGACAGATTCACTCTGTCAGGCGTGTTGACCATATTTACCAGATCGTTATTTTCTATGTTGATACTCTCCTCAAGCTTGAGCCTGGTACTCCACTCCATAGGGCTGTTTCTGTAAAGAAGATAACTGTCAAATAAGAGTCCCATAGAAAATATGTTATCTTCCGTTTTGGCTTCATGGTCATGCTCCGCGTTAAATTGAACATTGGCTCCGATATTCGCTCCAACGCGCCAATTACTGGTCAGTCTTGTGCTTGGAGTTATATGAACCGTGCCGCCGCCTCTGATATGAAAATTAATCGGGTCCTGAATGAGCAGGAAATTTGTGAGCTCTCCGGGTAACAGTCTCACCGTCACGAAATTGGTTAACGTGTTGTACCCCGCGCCCGCTCCCAGTATCTTATAAATTCCGGGTTTAAGTATCCACGTTCTTACTGTTTCTCCAAGCTCAACGCTTGCGCCGTATCCTCTTCCGTAAGGGTCGAATTCGTCAATTCGTACAAGTTCGTATTCCCCCCTTAGTAACGACCCCTGTTCGTCCACAACTTCAATAATAAGCCCAGACCACTCCGGCGCGATAGTTGATGTTTTACCTTCCTCAACCGTAACGCTCTTTTCAATGCGCTGACGCTGTGAGCCGCTTCCAACCATTACAGTATACTCGCCTGGTTCCACAACGTGGGTGCGGCCGCTCTCGCCGGAGCTTACGGTATTACCGTTTTTGTCAACAATCTCAATATCGGGTTCATGGTTTATCTCTGTCATTTTGGGAATAAAAATTCCGCCTTTGCCAAAGGGTAAAATCGCTCGGTTTGCGGCAAACTGAACAGAGAGCGGGGGAGAGTTCCACGTCTTCATTACCTCTTCAAGCCAGTCATTTGTTTCTGCGGGATCACTGCTCTCTGTAAATTGCGTCCGTTCCGCGGCAGGGGGGAGGCTTATGCGCTGTACTGAGCGTGAGCGGTCAACACGCTCTTGGGTCAACTCCTCTCCGGGCAGTTCAAAGTTCATGTCGGCGTAAACAGTTCCGCTAAAGCAAAGAGTCAGAATTAACAGTTTATACTTGATGATTGTCAGAACTTTTATTTTCAACGCAGATATCCTCATCATCAATTATTAATTATTCAGTTTTGATCGTCTCGCTGATAATATCAGGCGTGTCTATGATATTATTGAATTGCGGCGCTTCCGTACCGTTCAGTTCAGCTGCTAATCTGGAATCGAGATCGAGAATTACCTGATTAAAAATGTACTCCATTATAAGGGATTTTTCTCTGATTATAAATTCGGGTTCCCGCCGGTAAACTCTTTTGCGCAGATCAAAATGACGGCTGTAAACATTAGAGCCGTCGGAGACTCTTTTGAGATTTACACGCATGGCGATATGGGCGAAGAGCAGATCGTCGCTGTCGTACTCTTCAAGCGCTTCTATTGTGCCGGAGAGTTCATAGTCCGGTCTTCTTCCCTCGTCAAAACGGCGTACAACGGAGTTTGTAATATTCACGGAATTTAAATGTTTGAACATAAGGTCTGTTACCATCCGTGTCGGCTTGACAGCCCATAAACGGAAATTATAGTAACGCAGTTCGTAAGGGTTTAGCCTGTAAACTATTTGAGGGCGGCTGTACGCTTCTTCTATAGTAAATTCTCTGAGCCGTATTACATACGGATACGGAGTTTCAGATAAGCGCTGCTGCATGGGCACAGGCGTGTAATTTAACATATAGTACTGCCTGGAGGGAGGCGGAGCGCACTGTGTGAACAGTATCGCCGCAGCGCAGCAAATACACATTATGAAGATTGATATTTTTTTCACCTTCTATCTCTCCCTCTTTGCTCACCGCGCAAAAGAAGCGACGGATTATCGGAAAGCGTCCTCATTAAGAGGTTGGCGTTTTCAGCAGTTTCTTTTAAGTTATCAACTGTTACGGCGAAATCTTCCTTAGTTTGCAGTACCATAAGAGAGACGTCTTCCGCAAGGGTTTTCACTAAAGCCATAGTGGAATCCATGCGCATTACAATGCCGGCGATATCACTTCCAGAAAGTCCCTCTTTAAAATTTCCGGTTACCTCTCTTATATCTTTAGTGATTTGGAGCGCTTCGCTTACTATGTACTTTGTAGTATCCGCGATTTTACCCGCGGTTGGAATAAAGGCGCGCACATCTCCGAAAGCCAACTTCGCTTCGCCGGTAATATCCGCCACGTTATCCATGATTAATTTGAGCGACTGTAAACTGTCGGGGTGAGTCAGCACATTTAAGTGGCTGAGAAGCACATCCACTTTTACGACAAGTTCCTCAGCCTTGTTGCCGATGGTTGTGAACATTGACGCGCGGTTAGTGATCTCGGAACCAGGTTTAAGAGGAACCGATTCATTGCTGCCGCCGGAGATTTCTATGTATTTAAGACCTGTTATTCCAACTGTTCCGGCGGTTGCGTACATATCGGCTTTAATCGGAAAGTCATAAGGAACGCTTATGTCAACTTTCATCTTTGTAAGGTCTTCGGGCATATAGGAGATTTTCTCAACGGAGCCTATAGGCATGCCGTTGAATCTTACTTTTGCTCCTACGTCAAGTCCATAGAGCGTCTCACCCTGAAAAAGCGTGTAGTACGTTTTTGTCCGCTCAGTAAACCTCATCCCAATAGGTATGGCAATAAAGGCGGCGAGGATTATCATGCCGATAATCACAAAGACCCCAAGTCTCATTTTTTGTACCGCTGTTATGCCCATACCGTTTCCCTGCGCATAAAAAAATCCGCCACCGGCCCCTCTTCAAGCCGCTTCGCGTCTTCAAACAAACCGTCAAACAGAGGTTTGCCTTTATGTAAAAAAAGTATTTTGTCGGCGATCTCTTCAATAGAAAATAATTCATGGGTAACTACTACTACAGTTATACCAAGCGTTTCACGCAATCGCAGGAGAAGCGCGTCAAGCCCCGCGCTTGTTACAGGGTCAAGTCCCGCGCTTGGCTCATCGCAAAAAAGCAGCGGCGGGTCAAGCGCAAGCGCGCGCGCAAGGGCTGCTCTTTTTCGCATTCCGCCGGAGAGCTCTCCGGGGAAAAGATGTACCGCGTGAGGCAGTTCTACCTGCGCGAGTTTATAGTATACGATCTCATCTATCATTTTTTGGGGCAGATTAGTGTGCATCTGCAAAGGCAGCGCAACATTCTGAGCGCATGTAAGAGAACCAAGAAGCGCTCCCCCCTGAAAGAGCACCCCAATCTTTCGTAAAATAGCCGCGTCGTCCTCATTTTCCATATCGGTAAGCTTTTTGCCAAACAGTTTTACCGTACCGGCATAAGGTTTAATAAGCCCCACAATAGACCGTAAAAGGGTAGTTTTACCGCATCCGCTGCCGCCGAGTATAACCCGAATCTCAGATTTATCAATAGAAACATCCACACCGTTGAGAACGGTTTTTTCACCGTATTTAACAATCAGATCTTCTACTGTTATGATTGGTTCTGTCATAAAATCCTACATTATAAACGAAAATATCGCGTTAGCAACGATAATTATAAAAATCCCCACAACAACGCTTGAGGTAGTTTCGCGGCCTACCGCTTCTGCGCCGCCTCTTACCCTAAAGCCAAAATAGCATCCAATCCAGATAATAAGCCAGCTAAAAACCATCGATTTAAAACAACCCGCAAGTATATGCTTAATTTTCACTACTTTGGCAAGTTCACTCATAAAGAGCGACGTGCTGAGATCAAGATAAAATACCGCTATAATATATCCGCCAAAAATTCCGGCGGCAGTAGCTATTATTGATAACAGCGGCATGGTTAAAGAGATAGCCCAAAATTTGGGCGCCATAATATACTGCATCGGATTTATCCCCATTGTGCGCAAAGCGTCTATCTCTTCACCTACCACCATAGTGGCTATTTCGGCTGTAGTGGCGCTTCCTGTACGTCCCGCTAAGATGATGGCTGTAAGAAGCGGCCCCATCTGCCGAATCATGGTAATTCCGATAAGCGGAATTAAAAAAATTCCCATCCCAAGCGTCCGCAGCTGCATTGCGCTTTGAAGCGACAGCACGATGCCTATTAAAAAAGAGAGAAGCGCCACAATCCCGACAGCCTTGTATCCGAGCTGAAACATCTGCTCATAGAGTCCGCCCTTTTTAAAATCCTGCCGCTTAAAAATCCCGATTGTACTCCAGTAAAGCATCTCCACAAGCACAGAAAGCGCCTCCGCGCAGCTTTTGCCCGCTTCATAAATATTCCCGCCCAATTTTTCAAAAGCACCCTCTTTTGGAGCGTGCGTTATATTGGGAGCGGGCTGTGTAGTAGATACGCTCTTTTTAAAGGAGATTTGAGCGCTGATTTTATCGCTCATTCCTAATAAGACAAGTTCGCCGCCCTGCTCTTTGCGAAGTTTTTTTATAAGCTCAATAAAACAGATACCTGCGGAATCGATTCTTTCAGTTTGGGAGAGATCAAGCGTTAAACGCCCGCGCTGAGAGCCGCCTATAAGTCCGCACTGAGTTACCCACGCGCTGTCGAGCGCCGGCGCAACCTTTACAGTCAAATCTTTCTGCTTTGAGAAACCTATAGGCATTTGTTTTCAGTGTTCAGTGTTCAGTGTTCAGTGTTCAGTTTTATAGATTTCTACAGATTATAGATTGCATGTGAACGCAACAGTATTCTTCGAAAAATATGAAAACTGAAAACTATGAACTGAAAACTATATATTTAAGGTGTAAATATCGCTTGCCGGTCACCCGTAATTAATTCACGCCAAAGGACAAAGTTGATCTGTCCAAACAGCCCGGAGCAGCCGGGCAATCAATCAAGTTACTAATAAAAATAGTTAAGTGTCATCATAATCTTCCACTTTTCATCTTTTTAAGAGAGGGAAATTTTCAATGTCGTTTACAATTCAGAACAGTGAAAAAGCCTTTTTTTACAAAAAAATTACTTTTTTTTCAACCTGTGCGTACATCTTTGTAATTAGCTAAAAATCAATGAGTTACATGTTTTAAATTGCCAAAAAAAGTATTAAATTATTGTGTCCGTGAAATTTTTCTGTTGCGTTTTTAGCTTTTTATCCATATATTATAGACTTGTTATTCACCAAAGAGCTGCTGTGAGGCCGACCTCCCGCAGCCGTTCTTTCCCATTTTTCAAGGGTGGAGGATTTGTAACCTATGCAGTTACCAAAGTCAAGGCGGCGCCAGAAGCTGCGTGAGAAGAAATGTCAGTATCCGGGGTGCGGAAAGATCTTTTTCGGCATCCATATCTCAAAATATTGCCCGGAGCACCGGCAGGATCGCTACCGCATCCGCAAGCGCACAAAGCCTGAGGACGTGAACATTAAAAATCAGACCTTCAAACACGCGTACACCGAAGTTATCACAATGGTAATGGACTGCGCGCTTGAGGGATGTGAACATCAGTTTGAAGTTAAAATCTATCCCCGCCAGTATATATACCCAAAATACTGCCCAGAACACCGCAACGAATACAAGCGTATCCGCCACTTGCAGCTAATCGGCCGCGATGACCTGATAGAGCAGATGAAGAGCGAGAGCGAAAGCTTTGAAATTGATCCAAGCACGCTTGAGAATGATGGTGATGATGTCGATGTAGTTGATGATGTAGCTTAAATCGCCGGTATTTTGGCGGTTTATATGGAATTATACTGTAAAGGCGGCTCGAAGTGAGCCGCCTTTTTTTTATAAATACCGCCAATTGCGCAATGTAAGCGCAAATAACTTTTGCGAATAACCCGTATTTTAAGTATATTAGATTCAATTGATTGTATCGGTAATTGCTGTATTATTTATGTATTGGCCAAGGAGGCTCATAATGTATTTGGCCTCTGAGTTTAATTTAAAAGGAGTTATTTAGTGTAGTCTCTCCGATATTCATTCAAAAACTCACGAACGGTCACAATTTCAACATTATTAAAAGATTTTATATCTAACAAATCGTTATCTCCGCTCACTATATGTTTACATTTTCCATCGATAGCGCAAGCGATAAATTTGTTATCATCCGGATCGCGGCAAATATCAAATTTTGATTTTGTGATAATTATCTCAAAAGGTTCGAGTATGTCAACCAACGCTTTATTTGTGGTATGGCGTTTTGCTTTTCGCGCTAATTCGTTATCGGTGTTTTCATATTCGGTAATTATTTCTGCCGATGCAACAGCTTTTATTTTCCTGTTAAGCGCTAATTCTAAAAGTTCACTAGGAAGGCCGCCGAAAAACAGCGCCGAAATGATAACATTTGTATCAATTACTACACGCATCTTTATCTGTTTTTTCTAACTTCTTTTATGGCCGCATTCACATCATCGGGAACAAGCCCTGCTTTTTTGGCTGCGGAGCGTGATTCTCTTGCCAATGTTCTGTAGTTTTCCAGTGCCTCAGACTTATCGTCTGCAAATTCAACGGCAATGCCAAATCTTTTAGCCATCATCTCAAACGGCTTCAAATCAGCATAAGATTTTGCTGTCAGCACCATGGATTTCATATAAACATCCTCCTAATTGTTCAAAATAATCTTTGCGGCATCTTTTCGCAATTTTTTGTAAAATGGATTCAAAACAAAATCCGTCTGCTTCATCAAATATTCATGTATCAAAATTACTCGCAATATCTTTACCAACTATGGAACGCAGTGAGTTGTTTGAGATATTGAGAGCTTCTTGGGAGAGTAAAGAGATTTCCGCGCGGGACGCGGCGCGGCGGATTGGGGTAAATCATAGAATTTTTTTAGGGTGGGTGAAAAAAAACAGTAGTGGGGAAAAACCTCTAATATTTTGTCTAAACACAGATTTATTTCTATGAGCGCATACGACAAGGAATTAGCTTTGCACGATATTCTTGCAAGAGAGATTTCGTACAGTAATTCGGGCGCAAATTCCGAAACGACAACGCTCATCGGCGCATTTCTTTCGCGTAGTGCGGTTTGTGAGGGGTATGCAAAAGCGTTCCATTTACTTTGCGAGCGAGTTGGAATTGAGTCTCTTATAATTACCGGAACAGGGACTCCGCATTATACCGGACAATCGGAACCGCACGCTTGGAACATCGTAAATATTGATGGCGTTTATTCTCATATTGACGTTACTTGGGACAGTAACAGCAGTGATGAAAAAAAATATGTGTTATGATTATTTTAACTTAACAGACAACGAAATAAACAAAGACCACATTTGGGATAAATCATTGTTCCCGCCTTGTACTTCCGACAAGAATAATTATCACGCGAAAAGCAGTTTGTGTTTTAATAGCCGGTTAGATTTTAAGAAATACATTGCAGATAAAGCAAGACGAGGCGAAAAAGTAATAGTTTTCAAATTAAGCGGACAGGAAAAAACCGAAAATCAAGTTATGAGTGTTATTCAGGAAGCGCTGCAAAGCGTACTTAACGGGTTTTCAATGAAGTTGCACTTTAATAACAAACTCGGTACAGGTATGGTTTGTTTGGATTGAACCTCAAAAAGTTATGCTGTTATAGGACACACAAAATACACCTACTTAGGTGAAGTTCATCTCAAAAGCAAACTCTTAAAAAACGTGTACGGCGCCAGTTTGTGAAACATTGTGAACGAATGTATATTTTAGTAACTTAGTGACGTTGTAGTTACGTCATTATATAACTCGCTGTGTCACAATTTACCCTTGTTAAAAACGCATCAAATTGTTGACGGCAGAAAGTATCTTCTTTATTAAAAACGAAGAGAGATATTAGTCAAAGTAATCGTTTACGAACCTGTAAAATTGCAAAAGATACGAAAAATAGCGATATTATGTTTGAAAAACAAAATGTAGAATACAAGTCCTCATGGCACGATGACTATCTGAAATGGATATGCGGTTTTGCCAATGCACAAGGCGGACAAATTTATATTGGCAAAGATGATAAAGGAAATGTCGTTGGTATAGACGATTACAAATCGTTAATGGATGTACTTCCAAATAAAATTAAGAATCACATGGGAATTATCGCCGAAGTTAATCTTTTACATGAAAGCGGCAAGCATTTTATTGAAATTATCGTATTACCGTATTCTGTACCTATCTCTTTGCGCGGTAGATATTATTATCGCAGCGGAAGCGTAAAACAAGAAATGACCGGAGTTACTCTCAATGAGTTTTTACTCAAGCACACTGGTCAAACTTGGGATAATGTGATTGAGCCGAGAGCTTCATTTGATGATATTGACGAACGTACGATAACAATTTTCCTGAAAAAAGCAGAAGAAACAGGACGCTTACCCGATATTGCAGGACTTTCCGCGCCCGAACTTTTGGAAAAGCTTCGCTTGGCAGAAAACGGACAGCTTAAACGCGCAGCCGTTGTTTTGTTTGGCAAAGACCCCGGACGGTTTTATCCGAATACTTTTGTTAAGATTGGTAAGTTTGAAGATGATGATTTTACAATTCGTTTTCAGGAAGTGGAAGAGGGCAATATTATTCAGGTGTTAGACAAAGTGTTACGCACACTTGATCATAAGTTCCTAATACGCAACATTTCGTTTGAAGGAATGAATAGAATTGAAACACTTGAATATCCCATTCCAGCCCTTCGTGAGGTACTCTTGAACAGCCTTCTGCATCGCACGTATATGGGAGCGCCTACGCAAATTCGTGTCTATGATACCAAACTTTCTGTTTGGAGTCACGGAACTTTGCCTGATGGTATTACTCTTGACAAATTGACAAAACCACACTCCTCATACCCACGAAATCCGGTACTTGCCGAAGCCTGTTTTAGAGGCGGCTATATTGATTCATGGGGAAGCGGCATAATGAAAATTATGAACTCTTGCAAAGCGGCAGGATTACCAACGCCCATAATAGAAGAGGATGGCGGCGGTCTTATTGTTCGCCTCTTTAAAGAGAGGTTTGCAATAGAAGAGTTGCAGAAAACGGGCTTGAACGAAAGGCAGATAAAGGCGGTTACGTATGTGAAAGAACGGGGAAGGATTACAAATAAAGAATATCAAGAGATAAATAAAATATCGGAAAGAACAGCATCAAGAGAGATATTGGAGCTTGTTAAGGCAAATATAATAGAACAATCCGGTACATTTGGGGCGGGAAGTTACTATCAATTAATAGCGCCAAAATAACGCCAATGGCGCCAAAATAACGCCAATAGCGCCACGGGTTTAGGAAGTGGAAGAGGCGCAGGAAGTTACTATGAGTTAATTGGCTCATAATTGGCTCATAATTGGCTCATTGTTTGCCTTTGGAGCTGGAAATTTTAATCAATTAATAACGCCAAAATAAATGTATGGCGGATAAAACAGTAATGTGAAAAAATAAATAGATCGGTAAAAAGCAAGACTGTGTAAAAAAATGTGTACGGGGGTCATAAATTATTGTTATAGTGATTTCTAAGTGGTACTCCCCCTATTTTCTGGACACCTTTCCTCTCCCAAGTTTTAATTTAATAAATTAAATTTAACTTGTGTAGGAGGTTTTTATGGGTAAGTATCGTTACTATGATCCGGATTTCAAGCGTGAGGCCGTACGTTTTGTCGTTGAAGACGGCAGAGGAATTTGTGAAGTTGCCAAATCGCTTGGTATTGCTACCGAAACGCTTAGAAACTGGCTTCGTTTACATCGTCAACGCGGAACTGTTATTTCAGATAATCAAGCAAGTAAACCTACCGATCAAAGTGCTAAAATCCGGCAGTTGGAAAGAGAGCTTGAGCAAATGCGCCGGGAGCGTGACATCTTAAAAAAAGCAACGGCCATCTTCGCGAAGGAGCCCGATATGTTCAGGACTCGTATCGGTTCATAGAGGGACACTGCACTGAATTTACAGTGCTGGAGATGTGCCGGATATTGGAAGTGTCTCGCAGCGGTTACTGAAGTTATAAATATTCGTGAAGGTTACAAAAATGTTCGCATTTATACTCCAATGGAGGTAGTAGACTATGACCGCGAAGAAACTTGAAAAATACATGAATGACCCCGACATTATAGATGAGCCGATGCCGCTTAGAGAAGTCCATGCCATAAGGCTTATGATTCAAGAGGAAATAAAAGATATGACTCCCGAAGAGCGCAAGCGTTATTACAGAAAGGGCCTTGAAGACGCCGAAAAAAGATGCGGTTTTAAGTTTACGGTAGTATCAAGCGCAAAAGAATAATTTTTGACGCCGTGTTAAAAAAAGAGGCCGCCTCAATTTGAGACGGCCGCTCTTACTAAACTTCCGCAAGCCGGAGTTTCATTAATTGCACTTACCCCCGCCCCTGTAATTTCCACATAATCATCGAATACCGATTCAATCTATCAATAATTTGGGTATCATAAAATATCTATATATCTTGGCAGTTTATGATAGCGTCAAATTCCGTTCAAAATTTTCTGATTAGGCATTTTGATCCGATACAACGTATTTTAAATAATCAAGGAATGATAAATTAAATATGCAAAGAAAAAGAGTTTTCATAAGCGGCGTTCAATCGGAGTTTGCCAAAGAACGGCAAATCCGCTTTTGGCAGAATCACTAGAATAGTGGTAAATAAATTTCAAAGGATATGTCATGGGTATCATAAAATTTAAACGTTTATTCCAAAAAACAATGTCAAAACCAACTACAGCGTTTAAGGTACTGCTATTTGTATCAGCTTTCACAACAAGCGTTTATGCTCAGGAGATGGATACGGCTTATGTACCATTTATTGTAAATATAGACGCTGCGATAAAGGCTGTGCGGGGCACGGCCATCTTTGAAAAAACATCAGAGGCTGATAAAGCTGACACATTGATCATCACCGTTGAAAAAGGGAGCCTTACTTCGGTATTACACGGAGCGCGAATGCAGATGAATACTCCGATGCTAATGTCCGGCTCTCATGGAAAGATCTCTCTCAATCTGCCTGTACACTCATACAAAAACGCGGATATCTCTATTTATTCGTTAAACGGAAAGCGAATTTTGCGTACTAAGGCGAACGCTTCAGAAACATCTAAAAACTTATCGCGCCCCAATCTCGTGGCAGGTGTTTATTTGCTGTCGGTAAAGTCCGCAAACGGTCAGAGTTTCTCAAATCGTCTGACACATCACGGCGGTAATTTGAATATCAATGTTATGTTTGACGAACGCGAAAATGTTTCAACCGGTTCGCCAATGACAACCGCGAACGCGGCGTCCGATGATTGGACAATAACAGTTTCGGCGGCGGATTATGTTGATTCTTCGTATACGCTCAATATTAATAAAGGTTTTAACGCTTTACAATCGATAACCCTGTATCCTAACAGCATTATGAAGCTGCCTAACAGACCGCTTACACAGGAAGAGCTCAACGCGTGGATAGCATGGTACGGCGCGCAGGGCGGCGCGAGTGAGTTTGAGCTTGAGGTGGTTCGCTTGATCAACGCCGAGAGAACGGCTGTGGGGCGTACGGCTCTAACAATCAACGCCGCTCTTATGATGGCGGCGCGGTTTAAGAGTCAGAATATGGCCGACTTGGATTACTTCAGCCATACGAGTCCGATATACGCTTTAAACCCAAACGACTACTCACCCGGCATAATATCGCAAATGTTTGGCGGGCACAGAACCCCTTCCGAAAACATAGCGTGGTCTGGCAGCGCAACACCGGCGTCCATTGTTAATATGTGGATGAACTCCGAAGGTCACAGAAATAATAACCTGAACGCTAATTCAAGAACCATCGGAATCGGCGCGTACAGCGTCGTAACTATCGGCAGTAACAATAGACCCGCAGCCAGAACCTATGTCACGGCGAATTTTGGGCAGTGAGCGGGAGCTAAAACAAGAAAAGTCAAAAACAGCCTCGTTTCAAAAACTATATTTAATATTATGGATAATGAGATATCATCAGAACAGACGCCGCTGTCAGACAACGTAAATACAGAAGCCTCTCTCTGTGGTGATGTACCGGCGTTGGAGCGGCAGCTTGATAAAAATCCCGCTAATAGCGCCGCTGATGTTAATCCGCCCAAACAGATAACTACCGATGGACTTGTTAAGATTTATAACAAGCGCCGGGTTGTTAACGGGGCTTCCATAAATGTTAAGCAAGGCGAGATCGTTGGGCTTTTGGGGCCTAACGGGGCGGGGAAGACTACTACTTTTTATATGATTGTAGGTCTTATACGGGCAAATAAAGGTAAAATTTTTCTTGACAAAAAAAATATCTCCCGTAAACCCATGTATAAGCGGGCGCGTATGGGGATAGGGTACCTTCCTCAGGAGGCTTCTATTTTTCGCAAGCTCTCGGTTGCGGATAATTTGATGGCGGTGCTTGAGTACCGCCGCATTAGCGCTAAGGAGCGCAAGAAGAAGATGCGGGAGCTTTTGGAAGAGCTTAACGTTGGGCATTTAGAAAGAAGTTTGGGGTATATGCTCAGCGGCGGTGAGAGGCGGCGTGTTGAGATTGCGCGTACGCTTGCCATGAATCCCGATTTTATACTGCTTGACGAGCCGTTTGCGGGAGTTGACCCTATAGCGGTGGAGGATATTCAGGGTATTGTTCATCAGTTAAAAGATAAGGGTTACGGGGTTCTTATTACAGATCATAATGTTCGGGAGACGCTCCGTATTACAGACCGCGCTTATATTATGTGTGAGGGGCAAATTCTCATTTCCGGCACTGCTGAGGAACTTGCGAATAATCCTGAAGCGCGGCGAGTGTATTTGGGGCAGAATTTCAGGTTATAGGGCATTTTATTGAAGACACGATTAAATATTACGCCGCACCGCCCTCAGACTGCACTACAGCCGTGGGGTCTTCGGACGGTACGACGCAACATTTAACCGTGTGATTTATAAACAGGAGACGCTTATATGCGCGCAGTGAAAAATGTTATACGCAAGACAGCGGTGTTTTTTGCCACCGGTATTTTATCTGTAGGAAGCATTATGTTTAACGGCTGCTCACACAGTCAGTATGAAAATCCAACAGGCGGATTATCTGAAATGGAACATAGCGAATTATTTAAGCCGCTTTATGAAGAAATTCCTATTATGCTTGAACCGCTTGCGGCGTTAGACGAAAAGGATAACTTCCATGTTTATCTTTGCTTTGGACAGTCGAATATGGAAGGACAAAATTGGAACGGCACGACACTTACCTTCAGCGATGTGATACCTCAACAATATAAAACAGGTGTAGATCCGCGTTTTCGTGTGATGGCCGCAGTGAGCGGTTCTTATAGAATTTCCAGCACTCAAAATGAACAACGGGTTCAGGGACAATGGTATACGGCTGTGCCTCCGTTAGTGAGAAACAATACAGGTATTTCTCCCGCCGATTATTTTGGCAGAACATTAGTTGCCGGAATCGCCGATACCAGTATAAAAATAGGAGTTATAGTTGTTGCCGTTGCCGGAGCCGCGATAGAGGGTTTTGAAAAGGGGAGCGGCGCAAATACCTATTTTAACGGGCAGCCGGACTGGATGAGACAAATTGCCGTTTCGTCGTATGGCGGCAATCCTTATCAGCGTCTTGTAGACCTTGCAAAAGAAGCGCAGAAAACTGGAGTTATCAAAGGCATTATAATGCACCAGGGCGAATCTGGCGCGGCAAGCGGCAATTGGGCGCAAAAAGTAAGGGGTATTTATAATAATTTGCTGAATGATTTAGGACTTGAGCAAAACTCAATACCATTTTTGGCGGGTCAGCCTTACGGCGCGGACAGGAATATTAACAATGCCAGTACTATAAATGGCTTGACTAATACTATGACGGCAGCGCTGCCAAACGGCGATAATGTCGCGCATGTAATTTCATCAAACGGATGCGGGCATGGCGGCGATAATCTGCATTTCAGTTACGAGGGTTATAAAACTTTAGGCGAGCGGTACGGCCAAAAGATGCTTGAACTGAATTACAAACCGGCCACATCCATAAAACAAGTTACGTCGCGGCCAAACTGAATCTAACAACTATATACGCGGTTGATACGTACTGATACAGTATGAATATCGAACATCTCTTAGATCAAATAAGCCGCTTTCCCGAAAAGCCCGGAGTGTACCTTATGAAGGACAACTCCGGCGGTTTACTTTATATAGGTAAAGCGGTAAATTTGAAAAGCCGTGTGCGCTCATATTTTGCTGATACGCATATAGACCGGGCGCAAATTCCTCTGATGTTAAAGCAGCTTGACCATATTGACCTCATTGTAACAAATAATGAGGCGGAAGCGCTCATTCTTGAAGCTAATCTTATTCGTAAACATAAGCCCAAGTATAATATTGAGCTGCGGGATGATAAACATTACCCATATCTCAAAGTTACCGTTCAGGAACCGTTCCCAAGATTATTAGTTGTGCGGCGTGTAGAAAAAGATGGAGCGCGGTACTTTGGGCCGTATACAGATGTGAGAGCTATGAGGGCTATGGCGGATTTTGCCAAGCGCATTTTCAGACTGCGCGACTGTTCAAAAAATATTACTCCGCAAAAGCAGATTCGTCCCTGCATCAATTACTCCATGAAACAGTGCGGCGGAGCTTGCGGTGACAGAATAAGTGAAGATGATTACCGGCAAAATATTAATGATCTTATTCGGTTTCTAAAGGGCAGGAGAAATGATCTTGTAAAGGAGCTTATGGAGCGTATGGCAAAAGCTTCTGATTCACTGCGCTTTGAACAGGCGGCTTTTTACAGAGATCAAATCCGGCTCATAAAGGATGCTTCGCGGTTACAGCAGGTTGACTTAAAACTCGCGGATACGGATTGCGACGTTTTTGGCATTGTTCAGGGAGACCGCGAAATATCTTTGGCAGTCCTTCACTTTAGGGAAGGATTATTGATGGCGGGACGCAATTTCCTTTTCAAGCGCAGTAATTGGGATTTTGCGCCTGAAAGCCGTGATCATATTCTGCTGCAATTTTACATGCAGGAGGGGCAGGAGATACCATCAGAAGTTATAATGCCGGACAATGTCGGTTTTACGGAATCAATCCTGCAAAACTGGTTTCATCAGCAAAAATCAAAAGCGGATGTGATAATCCCTCAAAAGGGAACGAAAAAACTTCTGGTTATGATGGCTGAAAAAAACGCGCACTCTTATCTTATGAGAAAAGTTCCCCCTAACGCTATAAAAGATGTGGAAGATTTACAAAAGGTTCTTAATTTACCCTGCCTTCCAAATACGATTGAGGCTTTTGATATTTCAAATTTGGGAGAATCATTTACAGTAGCGGGGATGGTGCAGTTTAAGAGCGGACTCCCTAATAAATCAGCTTATCGTCGATATAAAATTAAAAGCGTTGAGGGGCAGAATGATTTTGCAATGATGATGGAAGTTGTGAGCAGGCGGCTGCGTCGGCTTGAAGAGGAAGGCGCTCCATTTCCTGATTTACTGCTTATTGACGGAGGAAAAGGTCAGCTCAACGCGGCAATAGGAGCTCTCAAGAATTTTGATAATCCACCATTTATCGCTTCACTTGCCGAAAAGGAAGAAACGCTGTTTTCACCGTGTATAGATGAACCGCTCACTTTACCGCCCGCTCATCCGGCCAGAAAACTTGTTGTACGCGTACGCGATGAAGTTCACAGATACGCGCTGAGCTATCACCGGAAAATTCGCGGCAAACAGTTTGGCCGCTCAGCGCTTGAAAATCTGCCAGGAATTGGAAAAGCAAAGGCAAAGCTTCTTCTCATACACTTTGGCTCTTTAAATAAGCTCAAAGACGCGTCTGTTGAAGAGATCGCTCAGGTAAAGGGATTTTCCGAAGAATCTGCGGCAAAATTAAAAGAAGCTATTCACAGCTTGTAACTCACCAAAAACCGCCCTATTAGCGACAATATATAAAACCCCAAAGCCGCAAGTACAATCGTTGCGCCTGCGGCGGTTGATAGGTAAAAAGAGAGCACAAGCCCTGTAACAGATGAGATAAGCGAGATAAATAAAGCTGTCAATATGTAAGCGCGAAGACTCGCGCTTATGTTCCTTGCCGCCGCCGCAGGCAGAACAAGCAGCGAATTTATTACAAGTATACCTATCCACTGAACCGCAAGCGTAACTATAAACGCTGTCATCACAGAAAAAAACAGATCATAACCAAAAACATTCACGTTTCTGCTTCTCGCAATTGTCTCATTAAAACTGACTAAAAAAAAGCGGTTAAACATAAACAGCCACGCGGCAATTACAAATAACAGAGTGACGGCGATTATGTACAGGTCTGTGGTTGACAGGCTCAAAAGATCACCGATAAGATAGCGTGAATAGCGGCCGAATCCGCCTTTACGTGAGAGAATAACTATTCCAAGAGCCATAGAACCTGCCATAACAAGACTTATTACAGTATCTGCGGGTACCGCGCTTACTCTTCTCATATACGAAATGACAAACGCAAGACAGCAGGCGAATATAAGCATTGAGGGCAAAGGCGCGGCAATACCCGCAAGCGCGCCGATAGCCACTCCAGTAAGCGCCGCGTGGCCGATAGCGTCCGAGAAAAAAGCCATACGGTTATTAACGACAAGACAGCCGGGCAGCGCAAAAAGCGGAGCCAATAATAGCACCGCAAACAGCGCGTTTTGCATAAAAGAGAATTGCGCCCACTCAAAAGGGAGCAAAGAAAAAATTATTGACTCTCTCATCCTTAATCATCTCCGCAGGTGGACCTTCACAAATGACAGTTTTATTGAAGAAAATAAGCCGGTCGGCGTAACGAGCGCAGAGATGAAAATCATGAGATATCATTACAACTGAGAGATCGTATTTAGTGCGCAGTTCGCTTATAATCGCGTAAAAAATGTTAAGCCCCGCAGCGTCTACGCCGCTCACCGGTTCGTCAAGCAGCAAAATATCTGGTCTTGGATTAAGCGCCAAAGAGAGAAAAACCCGCTGAAGCTCACCGCCTGAAAGACAGCCTATTTTTCTTGACAAAAGATGAGCCGCCTCAACTGCCTCAAGAGATTCAAGCGCTTGTTTACGCACAGTACGGCTCTTAAAAAGCCAGCGCGGCCTTTTACTTAAACAAAGGGCAAAAAGATCTTCAACAGTAAGCGGTGTATTTGGGTCAAAGGAGTGCTTTTGCGGTACATAACCGATCTTGGGCTTCATTTTTTCATGGCTTTTAAAACGGTGAAACAGAATCTCCCCTGTAAAGGCACGCTCTCCCGCTATCGCTTTTATAAGCGTTGATTTACCGGCTCCGTTCGGCCCAGTAATAACAGAAAATTCTCCGCAGTGAAAATGCAGATTTACATTTTCGATTATCGGCGCGGCTCCTGCCTTAACAGATAAGTTGGTGACCCTTGTACAGCATCCGCCGCAAGAGGCGGTCCCGTCCTGTGTCATCTCTATTGGAGCGCTTTCTTTACTGTTTCAACATTTTTTTTCATCGCGGCGATGTAGGAATCTTTTGTCATTGAACCGGATACTACAGGGTCAAGCGTAAAGAGCGGTAAACCCGTTTCCGCGCTGATAGTTCTTGCGGCGGCGGATGTGTACTGCGGTTCGGTAAACAGCGCTTTTACGCCGGTTTTCTTTATGGTTCTTACAGTAGAGATTATCTCTGCCGCGCTTGGCTCAACTCCTGGTTCCCGTTCAATAACCGCCGCGACAGTCAAGCCGAATTCCTGCGCGAAGTAAGCGAATCCTTCGTGGAAAATGGCAATTTTTTTATTAGAAACAGCTGAGAGCTGTTCATTAGCTTTTGTTTTGAGTTCCTGCAGACTGGCTACGAATGCTTGAGCGTTTTTTATGTAGCCATCGCTGTTTACGCTGTCCCACGCCGATAAGCGCTCAGAGATGGTCTTTACTTGTTGAATGTAATTATCAATACTCAGCCATACATGAGAGTTGACTTCCGCGTCATCACCCAAATTCCCGTTTTTATGATGATTATTATGGTTATGACCGTTATCAGCGCTGCCGCGTATAAACTCTACATTCTCGCTTGCGTCAATAATCATAAGTTGTCTGTTGAGTGAAACTGCTTTTTCTAAAAATGACTCCATGCCGCCGCCATTTACAATTAACACAGCCGCTTTTTCTAAAATCGCGGCGTCTGCCGCAGTAAGCTGATAGTCATGAAGACAACCGGCAGCGGGAGCGGCCATATTAACAAGACGTATATCTGGGATATTTTCAGTTACATTAAGCGCGGCGATGTACATGGGATAAAATGAGGTGAGAACAATTTTTTCGCCGCCGCCGGCTTCTCCGCTATTTTTACCGCAGCCTGCCGTTAAAACAGATAATAAAAACGAAATTGACAACAAAGATCTGAGAAGGAGATTTTTATGAATGAGAATCATACCGAAGCTCCTTTCGTGCGGATGTATTAAATTGAGACTATTGATTCAACGGAACGGGACGATTGCCTCGCGGCGAGATAAACAAGTTGTCATCATCCTCTACATGTACGGGCGGATGGTGATCCGCCCGCGATTGCAATGCAGGAATTATCATCAATATAAAACAATAATTATTCTATGACTTTTATAGCCTTTTTCGCAGCTTCTTTCACTTTTTCGTCTTCATCTTCCGCCGCTACTTTTTTAAGCCGCACGAGCGCGTTTTTCGCCGGCGGGCCAATTGTTTCAAGCGATGTTATCGCCGCAAGACGCAGCTCCGGGTTTTTATCGCTGAGGGCTCTTATGAGTGATCCTATGCCCGCGCCCTGCATATCGGCAAACGCGGTGACGACAAGCTTGCGGATTTTTTCATCTTCATCAATAAGTAATCTGGTCATTTGCGGAAATAAAGCGTTTGGAAACGGATTGAGCTCACTTAGAGCGCTCACCACAGCGCGCCTTACATCAATAACAGTGTCTCTTAATCCATCAAATAAAACTGGAACCACGCCCTCTATGTTGGGATCCATCTTCCCAAGAGCAAAAAAACCGTTCATACGTACATCAGAGTCTTCGTCTATACACGCCTTAAGTATTAAAGGAACAATCTTTTCGTCTCTTGGCGCCATACGCAGCTCCTGAGCGGCGGCGCGCCTCACGTTCACATCAGAACTTTCAAGGCGCTCGCTGTGAGCCGTCAACTTTTTATTGTTTGCCGCGCAACCCATCATTGCAATACAAACAACCGCCGCAAGAATAATTCTTATCATAAAAACCCCTTCTTAAAAAACAGATATATCGGCGTCCGCAGCGGACGCGTATTTATACTATATTGGTACATGGCATAAACTTACACCGCACCGCACGCAACTGCGCGTAGAGCCGTGAGGCTGCTTAGCGGTACAGTGTAAATTTATGCCATAATTCAATATAATATAAAATTATATCAGGCGCGGTGAGTAAAATTAATAATTCATTGATGTTATAATAATTTCTGTTAAAAAATTAAAAATCTTGTATTCTTTTCTCCCATTATTTATTATTATATACTTATATTTGTGATTTATATGTTTACTCAACTAACATCAGGAGAACATAATGGACGTATCGTATGCCAATCCTTTCATAGTGTCAACGATAGAAACATTTAAAAAAATGCTCAATATAGAGGGCAAAACCGGTAAAATAGCTTTAAAGGCAAGCTCCGCTTACACTTACGATGTTTCCGGTGTTATAGGACTCTCAGGAGAAGCCCAGGGGTCTATCTCTTTAAGCTTTCCAAAGGATGTCGCCCTCAAAGCGGTATCCGCGCTGCTTGGCATGGAAATAAAGGAGATGGGGCCTGACGTTTCGGACGGTATCGGGGAGTTGGTAAACATCGTGGCGGGCAACGCAAAGCAATATCTTACAAAGTACAGTCTCTCTATCTCTCTTCCTAAAGTCATTATCGGAAGAGATCTTCAGCTTGCGCCCACAAAAGGCGTACCCACTCTCGTGGTGCCTTTTATCTCCTCTTTGGGAGAGTTTGCGATAGAGATTTCGCTTAAAACTCCGGACGCGAAATAAGCCGGCACAAATTTGCTGTATCGTTGGATGCGGTCTATTCAAACTGTTTAAGATTAACAACCTTTATAGCAGTGCGCGGACAAAATTGTACCGCGAGCGTACACTCCTCTTCAAGGGAGAAGGGGACGCAAAAAACCTTTGAGACCGCCTTGCCGCTTGGAGCCTGACCAAAAAGATCGGGGCTGAAACTCACACACATCCCGCAGCCGCAGCATAAATTTTCCTCTATTTTAACTCTCATAAAAACAAATCCCCCGCGTCTCTCAATTGTTACTATCTTTAAATAAAGAGATATCGCAAGGATTGTACCAAAATAAAGGGCGCATCCTTTCAGGATGCAGGGAAAAAGCTTCGTTTTGAGACAGCATCAGGCATAATTTTTGATATTCAATCTCAAGCTATACCAATTCACCGATAAATTTTGCACTGTACCGCTAAGCAGCCTCACGGTACTGCGTGCAGCGCAGTGTAAGATTGATCGGTGACACAGTATATCCATCCACAAAAATGTTCACATAAACCCATAACATAAAACAAAGGCTAATAAAAAATGGCTAAAATCAAAAACGTACATGGAAGAGAGATTCTTGATTCGCGCGGCAACCCTACTGTAGAAGCTGAGCTTACGCTTGATAATGGAATAAGCGTAACAGCCGCGGTTCCTTCAGGCGCGTCAACCGGAAGCCGTGAGGTAATGGAACTGCGTGACGGGGATAAAAAACGGTATGGCGGCAAAGGTGTTCTTTGCGCCGCTAAAAATATTGATGATATGATTTCACCTGCTATTACAGGTAAAAATCCGGCAGATCAAAAAGAGATTGACAAATTGATGTGCGAACTTGACGGTACCGAAAACAAAAGTAAACTTGGCGCAAACGCGATTCTTGCCGTTTCGATAGCCTGCGCTAAAGCCGCCGCTCTTGATTTGGGTAAATCTCTCTTTTTATATCTTTCACAGGATAAATACATGCCTTTTCCTGTTCCATTTTTTAACATTCTAAACGGCGGGGCGCACAGCGATACCAATGTTGATATTCAGGAATTTATGATTGCGCCGGTCGGAGCGCAGAGTTTTCCGGAAGCGATGCGCTTTGGGGCGGAAGTTTACCATGCGCTGCAAGATATCCTAAAAGAAAACAACCTCTCAACCGGAGCGGGAGATGAAGGCGGTTTCGCCCCAACTCTCCCGTCAAATGAATCCGCGCTTAAGTTTATTGTAGAAGCGATTACAAAAGCGGGATATATCCCAGGTAAAGATATAGCGCTTGCGATGGACGCTGCGGCAACTGAGTTTTGTAAAGATGGGGAATATATTTTAAGAGCTGACAAAAAGAAATTATCCTCAAATGAGATGATTAATTATTATGAGGATTTGATCGGCCGTTACCCCATCATATCAATTGAAGACGGGCTCGCTGAAGATGACTGGAACGGCTGGACAGAGTTAACTGAAAGAATCGGTAAAAGAGTACAATTGATAGGTGATGATATTTTTGTCACTAATACAAAATACTTACAAAAGGGAATAGAACTAAAAGCAGCGAATTCCGTCCTCATAAAACTAAATCAGATCGGTACAATCAGCGAAACTATGGAAACTGTAAAATTAGCATACGATTCAGGATACCGCTGTATGTTCTCTCACAGAAGCGGCGAAACGGAAGATACGTTTTTGTCTGATATAGCTCTGGCGTCGGGATGCGGACAATTAAAGGCGGGTGCTCCGGCGCGTTCAGAGCGGGTGGCTAAATATAACCGTCTGCTTCGTCTTTGGGAGATGTGCGGGGATAACGCTTTTTTTAAATAGTCACTCCCCAAAAAACGAATTATTATTGAGATACTATTTCAAGGGAGGATATTATGGGTGAGAAACTTGGTTTAAACGAAATAAGAGATTGTCTTAAAGAGACACATTTTCCCGCTTCAAGGGATGAGCTTGTTCACTACGCGCAGGATGCGCATGTTTCGCAAAATATCGTTAACGCTATATCAAGTATTCCCGATAGAGAATACTCAAGCGCGTTTGACGCGGCCAAAGCTTTTGTTTCAAATAAGTTAAATCCTGGACGCTTTATGGGACACGGTTCTAATGAATAGTTTGTAGCTTTTAGTGTTGAGAGTGGAGTTAAAGAATCAGATCAAGAGCTCTCAACACTATCTCGGAGGATGCACAACAAGCTTTTTAATTTTACTCTTTGTCGTTTTGCCAAGAGACGCGGAGGTGACCGAGACCTGATAGAGGTAGACATTCGGCGTTAGCATATTTCCTCTTTCATCTCTGGGAATCCACTCATGACCATTCACCGGATTGCGTATTACGGCAAGGAGCCTGCCGCCAAGAGAGTACACTCTTATAATTACTGTTAAATCCTTATTATCATGAGTATCTGTATTTGAATGATAATAATAAAAACGGGTTTTAGCGCCCATTCTTACAGGATTAGGAATATTGAGCACATGGTCGAGTTTAATATTCATTGGGTCAATAATCTCTAAAGTAAACTTCTGCCTGCTAATATTACCAAGCAGATCCTGGGCGCTCACTACTAATTCATGAACGCCGCTCTTCAACGTGTTCTCCTCAAAATTTACAGGGGCGCGTCCCTTATTGAAGTCGTCAGGCCGAAAAAGGTGATTGATACTGCGTTTAGAGAGCGAACCTGGAACCTCTATTGTCAATCCTTCATCCGGTCCGCTTCCAATTACATTCACACCTCTCTCTGCCTCAACACGGATTTCAAGAGTAAACGGCAGCGTTGCGCTTATGCGGTTTTTAGCAAAAAGTCCCGAATCCTGGTGCATATCCATCGAAAGATTGCCGTAAATCGGCCTTACACTAATTTTGGGGCCAATGGTATCGCTTATATTGCTGCTTTCAGAACCGGAAAAAATAAGACCGGTGCGTACTCCGGTTCCCATCAGAGTATCTTTGAAAGCGTAAGCGGTAAGCCTTACGCCCTGCTTTCCAAAGGAGAGATTCATAGGCAAAAGCAGCGAATCTTCAAACACGCCGTCTTTAACAGATACTTTCGCGCTAAAAACAGGGGCGCCAGGGAGTTCATACACAGGATTTGAATAGGTACCTCCATCCTTTCTGCGTGCCGTATCCGGAGCGTTAAACAGGGTAACATTAACAAACGCGCCGCTTCCGGTAAAATCTTTATCTAATCCCCAAGCATCATTCACAGAGCCTTTAATTTTTATCTGCTGTAAAGCTTTCAGCGTATCAATTGATTTACCGGCATAGTTTTCAATAGTAATATCAACTTTGCGGTTTTGTCTTGAAATAGTTATTGACGGATCTCCCAAAAGCAGATAATACCTGTTGTCAATGTACCTGTATGCGTTTTTGCCATATTGCAAAGAAGCGCCTATTGACAAATTATCGTTTGGGTCAAAGAGCGCCTCAAAAAAAGGCATGGCGAGGCTGTCATTATGAGACGCGTATGTAGCGCGTGTAGCGGAAACAACGCCTATAGCTCCCGCTCTGGGCTGTCTAACAAGCTGGGCGGAGAGACAGTCTGTTCCGGGAAGATCAAATTTACCCACAGAGCAGGAAAAAAATGAAAAAACAGGATAACGTTTTCTGTTGTGTAAAGCTAAAACGTCCGTCCTTGAGAACATAAGTTCATCCGCGAGCTGATTAGCGGAACCGTGTCCGAACCAATTGACTGCCGCTACTCCGTTATTTATCTCATTTATAAACGCTCTGGTTGAACCAGGTTTTACATGGTAGTCATCTCTGGGATATTCAAACAGGTAAACTTTTCTAAGATCTGCCGCCGGCCTGTTTCTCCATATAATATTACCCACCCTCTCAGAAGAGATATAATGAGAAGTATAATCTCTGTCGTTGCCCTGCATATCGTCATCCGCTGTAAGCAAAACCCGATTGCGCCACGAATCAAAATTCGCCTCAGCGGGATTTTCCATTTCAATAATTTTTTCTACTATATCAAAAGCTTCCGATGAACTTCTTGCCGGCAGGCGTCCTAAAAAATAGGAACTAAAATGTTGGCTGTCCGGGTGGATATGCGTATCGAAAAAAACGAAATAATCATCAGTAACCCAATTATGGTTACTGTGTCTTCCATTTGTACGGTATGCCACAGGCATGAAATTTGGCTGACGGGTATTAACGTACTTATAATCATAATGCCCCAAACCAACAAGAGTAACATAGTCTAAATTATTACCCTGCTCCCAGTTCCTGTATACAAAGAGCAAAAAGTTTCTTATCGAAGCAGGATCCATGTTACCGCCGCCGAACTGATTTTGCAAATCGGAGAGTAAAACCACTTTGGGGTAGTTGAAACCGGCATAGGTCTTCTTATGTTCAGCTAATTTTAGCGCGGCGTCTGTAAAATCTTCATGGGTGATAATAAGATAATCGGAACGCGTTTCGGTACGGCTTACAGTGCCCCGCAAGTCACGAATCAAAAAAGAATTACCTGATGATGTGTAAGTCACGCGCTTTAAAGAATCGCTGTAGTCGACAATATTATTTTGCGCCATTACAATATATCTTGTTCCCTGATTTCCAACATCACTCCACGTATAACCTGCGGTACGCACAGTATCAATCAGCGAAACGTCTCTTTCGTCAACAGGAACGCGGACTATATACGCAAGATCATTTTCTGTTTTAGCCAGTTTATACGAGGCAGTGCCGTAAGCGGCCGAAGAGAGAATTTCAAGTCTATCCCCCTTTGCGAGTCCAGAGACGGTAATGGGACGCCTGTAGCGGACATGTATCCCGTTAAGTTCCGTTTGAAGCGAGTTTTGTCCATTAATGGACAGATTATTTGAATCCCAATTATCAATTTCAGCATGCGTATTACTGGTACAGGGTCTGCAAATTGCGGCTGAACCAAGACGCGCCTCTATATTTCTGACGGAACCGGCGGAACCAATATCAAACGATATTGAACCTCTTTCATTTTTTAAGAGTCCGGGCAGATCAAGCTGTATTGTAGTGTCGGTTCTGCCGGCGCTGAATCTTTTCCATACCCAATCAATCCCGCCGCCCTCTGTTGAAATTGAGGAAAGCAGCTTTGGCTCTCTCATGTAAATATTGGCTTCAAAATCCTCAGACGCAAAAGCGGCGGCGGCAGGCTGGTCAAAGCGGCTCATGGATTTACCGTCACCTGTTCTTTTCACAGTGAGCCAATAGGCGCGTTTATCATCATAGCGGTTTAAAATAAATGAATACCTTTCGGTATTTGATGAATAAGACCAGTCTGATGACCCGCTTACATACGCTATAAATTCATCATCATCATTCACAAAACCGCTTCTATTCGGACGCAAAAGAGGCACCTCAAAAACGCCTGCCGGAATCTCACCCTCTCTGGGTACAATATGGTCTAGTTCTCCCTTTATTGAGGCATAGAGCGCGACAGAGTTTATCTGCACGTTACCGCCAAAAAGATCACGTATTTTACTGCCGCTGATCTTTATAAGTTTATTACCCTTTGTCGAAGCTTCATTGCCGCGCTCAACGCCGCTTACCTTAAAAGAAGCGAGCTGCTGATCTATGACAAATGGAAACGGGTCTTGTGACTCTAAAGCTTTACGCAGTGTCCGCCTCTCACTTTGCTGCCACCCCTGGCTGACATTAAAATTTAAAAACAACCGCCTGACCATGCGTTCATAGTCGCTCTTAGGCTCCCATCTGGCGCCGCTGTGAACTGAAGCGGGAAAATCTATAACGATACGCGCTTTTTTAAGCAGCTGAATCCGGCCGCCGCCTATATCATTAACAGGACGGATTACAAGCGAAGCCGCGCGGTAATCTCTCAAATGCGAATATGCGGGTTCGCTTATCCATCTTGAAGAAAAAACAGGGTCAAGATGAGTTTTAGCGGATGTCCGTTTTTGTAAAGGATTATTAACGCGTAAAACAGATATCTCCTGCGGTTCAAGCGTTACTTTGACGCTTCCCTGCGCAGGTACACCGGCATAGAAAGAGAATCCAGGTATAAGAGAAGCGCCGCTGTCGCCGGTTACAACACGGCCGCCGTCAAAAGAGATAACGGTAACGGCACCCTGCGGCGACTGTACGGTAACATTATTAAAGCCATCCATCTCCCAGCTCAAAACAAGCCGCGACGGAGTGCTTTCGATAACAGTCACAGAAGCGTGAACCGTAACGCAAACGGAAATAAGAAGCAGGAGAGTGATCCTGACAATAGAATGTATCATAATATTATAGAAATATACTAATAACAATGCAGAAATAACAATTCAGAATGCAGAAATAAAAAACATAAAATCTTAAATAATTTGGCTTACGCCTCAAATAAACACGGTCTGCGTTATTATTTCTGCATTAAAGGAGCTCTTTTCAAGTGGAACGACTATAATTTAAGATATATGGTTCAGTATTTGCAAAAAGCAGAAAATAGAGATAAAAAACATTCATCTGCAATCATCATCAAAACACTTATAAAGGCGTTCAATATGACCGCGAATGGTGCTTCCAATTCATTAAAATCACCGGTAAAATCTTTATCCCAAAGAATTAAACGCTGCGGTGTTAAGATGTTTTTATGCGGGGCTGCGGCAGGCGCTCTCTTACTTTCCGGTATCTATGTGGGACGTAATGATCTGTTTCCATTTATGAATACAAGAAGCGAATATATGATAGGAATATTTACCGGTTTTTCACCTCTGCAAATGTATCCTGTTGATAAAATCAATCCAGTAATGACTGCCGGAATGGTCACAGATGTAAAGGCGGATTTTGTAGCCGACCCGTTTATGATAAGAGAGGGCGGAAAGTGGTATATGTTTTTTGAGATACTTGAATCCACACAGCATAAAGGGATAATCGGGCTTGCGGTAAGTGAAGACGGTCTGAATTGGTCTTATGACCGCGTTGTTCTTGAAGAACCGTTTCACCTCTCCTATCCTATGATCTTCAGATACAATGATGAAATTCTCATGATTCCTGAAAGCCATGAGGATTATTCTGTCAGTATTTACAAAGCTGAAAATTTCCCGTATGAATGGAAAAAGCACCGCACTGTTTTGGAAGGCGATTTTGTAGATCCAACAATTGTACGTCACGAAAACAACTGGTACCTGTTTGCCTCCGACCGTAACGATATGCTTCATCTATTTTGGGCGGCAGACATTTACGGTGACTGGCAGCGCCATCCTAAAAGTCCGATTGTGAAAAAAGATTCTGAACACGCCCGCCCAGGCGGCAGGGTTATCAACTATAAAAACAAATATCTCATCCGTTTTACCCAAAACTGTAAGCCCTCTTACGGGTGGGATGTACGCGCTTTTATTATCAGCGAACTTACCACTCAAACTTACGAAGAAGAGGTCTTTGCCGGTAATCCGATAATGAAAGGCAGCGGGGTAACAAGCGACTGGAACGGACTCCGTATGCACCAGTTTGACGCTCATCAAATAGACGAAAATTTTTGGATTGCCGCCGCAGACGGCGTGGGCAGGTGGAGAGAGTTTGGAATTGGGATTTTTGGTTCAAAGACGTCAAAATCAATCGGGACACAACTTACTTTTAGATCACCTTATAAAAAACGTCTGAAGCAAGATACAGGCATTTAATTTTCTTCTAATTGACATTACCATCTAATCTATACTAATTTATATCTTCATTATAGATCACACGATTAAATGTTACGCCGTACCGTCCGAAGACCTCACGGCTGTAGTGCAGTCTGAGGGCGGTACGGCGTAACATTTAATCGTGTCTTCATTAAACACAGCCGGTACGTTACTCTAATGGAAATTTTTAAAAATTGATTCAAATAATTTTACTCAGCGCTTTTGCCGGAATTTTCGCAACAGGTCTTGGTTCGCTTATCAGCGCAATTCTATTAAAACGTCCGTCAGAAAATATGGCCTGTTGGATGCTTTCATTTGCCGCAGGAGTTATGACCAGTGTAGTATGCTTCGGCCTTGTTATGGAATCAATTGAACTTGCAAGCGTTGCGATTACCATATACGGCCTGATTCTTGGCGTCATTATTATAATGACACTAAACCGAATTGTAGATAAAATTACAGGTGATGACCCTAAAATACACCACACGCACGCGGAGCGCTATCACGAGAAACAGGTTATACAAAACCCCTCAAAAATGCTTCGCGCAGGAGTGCTGATACTCATCGCTCTCGCTCTGCACAATATACCTGAGGGCATAGCGATCGGCGCGGGAGGAATTCATGACTTTGAGCTTGGCGCGCTTCTCACAATTGTAATAGCTATGCACAACATACCGGAAGGGATGGCTATCGCGGCGCCGCTTCTCGCGGGCGGGATAACCAGATGGAAAGTAATTCTTCTGACCACAATGTCAGGCGCTACAACAATTCTCGGCGGTCTTTTTGGAATACTTATCGGAAATATCTCCGACTTTGCGGTCGCCATATCGCTCAGCGCGGCGGGCGGCGCAATGCTCTATGTAGTTTTCGGCGAAATAATACCGCAGTCAATCGTAATGACTAAAAACCGCACCGCAACCATAGTAACGCTCTTTGGGATAATTGTCGGGCTTATCGTAACTCAAATCTGAAATCGACACACATGCACCGCTCACAAAATTAAACGTGTGCCTTTGCGGGGGAAAAATTGAGGTGCTAAATGAGAGGCGAGTAGAATGGCGAGAGCATAGGGCGCTGCCCTATGGTAATGATTATGGGCTTTCAGCCCAATTTTGTATGGCCTTATATAATTCGTTAATTTCATGTTTTTTATGAAAAGTTATTATCTCAATTTAAGCGGTTATTATATTACAATTGATTGTTTGGAATAACAAATAAAATGGAGGATATATAATGCCGAAAAATCATCGTAATATAATTAACGCCTGTTTTGCGACGCTATGCGCCGGTATTCTGTTTTTCAGCGCAAATTCTACTATGCGCGATATTACTACTCAGCAGCTTGTTGAGGATATGGGATTGGGAATTAACATTGGGAATACGTTTGATGCGGTAATAGAATGTGACATGGTAAATGAGGTGCCAGATCAAGGTTGTGTAAACTGGGTGAACAGCATGGCTACACTCGAAGAAAGTTGGGGTAGTCCGGCTATTACGAGGCAGATGATACAAGGGTACAAGGCTGCAGGATTCAAGACGGTACGCGTACCGGTGGCGTGGTCTAATAAAATGGTTGGAGACAATATTGCGGATAATATCATAACTTGCGATGCTGGCCAGTGTATTTCAAGTGCAACTCAACTTGGCGGTGATTACACGATAAGTCCTGTGCTGCTAAACCGCGTTCAGGAAGTCGTCGACTTGATTATCAATGAAGGTATGTATGTGATACTCAACATCCACTGGGACGGCGGGTGGTGGGACAATTTTCCAACCAAATATGATGAGAGCATGAAAAAATATGTACGGATCTGGGAGCAGGTTGGCGAGCGCTTTAAGAATTACAGCGATTACTTAGTGTTCGCATCGCTTAACGAAGAGGGTGGGGATTGGGCTGGCGTAACGGAAGAGCGTTCTTTCGAGATTCTAAATGCCATCAACCAAGCGTTTGTAAATGAGATCCGCTCTCAGGGCGGCAACAACGCCGAGCGGCATCTGCAAATTCAGGGGTATAAGACCAATATCGACAAAACGTGCAGCCCGCTGTTCAAGATGCCTGTCGATCTCCATCTGAAAACAGACCAGCCCGCTCGTCTTGCTGTGTCAGTCCATTACTATGACCCATTCTCCTTTACCCATATCTCGGAGCCGGTAAATTGGGGCGGATGGATACAGCCGAGGACAACGTGGGGGACAGATGCGGACTATAAGGAACTGGATGATTATATGGACAAAATGAAGATCAATTTTGTTGACAAAGGTATACCAGTAATAATAGGTGAGTATGGCGTTGCCAGTTGGGATGCCACGTTTCAAAGAGAACAGGCGTCTGTCCGTCTGTATACCCTCGCGGTGACCGAGGCGATACTCGCCCGTAAAATGCACCCCGTACTGTGGGACGTCCAGTTAAACACTTCAACTACCGACTGGGAAGGAAATCCGCGGGTTCCCGATGTCAGATATTATTACGACCGCAACACTGCTTCATTTGTTGACCCGCTGATGGTGGCAGGATTCATTGAGCTAAATGAAACCTATAAGGTATCGGTCAGGGAGATACCCATCAACAAAAAGCCCGCTGCTATGCGCCCTATGATCTCGCTAAGGGGTAAGACGTTAAACGTATTATCCCCTGTAAATTCCAACATTCAGGTGAAAGTGATTGACGTAAAAGGAAAGGTTCGCGCTAGCTTCAAAAGCAAAGGGAGTGCAAGTTTCTCTTTAAGCAAAATGCCTGCGGGAAAGTATTTTGTGGAAGTTAAAGCAGCAGGCGTTAAGAGCACGTCACCAATTGTGTTGAAGTAACATAGGGCAAGTATCTCCGAAGGAAGAACTGAAGGGACAGCGATCGCCCGTACCGTTTGTAGACGGAGCTCACCCCCGCCTGTTTTTGAAACAAATTCAATTGACTTCAGGGAAGAAAGTCCCGCGCGCGTTGCCTCTTAAATGGAGAAGCCGCGCGCGGCCAAGGGCGAAAGTTACGGTAATTTGATCTCCGCTTGCCTCATTTCTTCCCCCGCCGTCCGACTCCTCTATGTAATAGATACTTTTAGCGTTGCCCGTTACGAGCGCTTTTTCAATTTTACCGGCTTCACTGAATTTTAAAGTCATGGCGCGTCCTGAAACTTCATTTGCCCGCGCGCTGTCACCCGCCGCGAAATAGCGGCTCAAAACCTTGCCGAAAGCCTGCATGGAATCAAGTTTTCCGTCATCGGACATTGTGAGTAACATACTGTCGCTCCAGATATGCGTGATTGACGTGTCCTTTGACGAAGGTGAAATTTCAAAATAGTGGCCGTGCACATTGCCAAAAGCTTTCATAGCCTCCAAACGCCCACGCTCAGAATTTGATGACATCGTGAGCAGTAAACTGTCACTCCAGATATTTGTGACCGACGTGTCTTTTGACAAAGGTGAAACTTCAGTATAGCGGCCGTGTACTTTGCCAAAAGCCTTCATCGTCTCCATGCGCCCGCCTGAATCGGACATCGTGAGCAGCAAGCTGTCACCCCATATATGCGTAACGGAAGTATCATTTGACGAAGCGTCTACTTCGGTGTAGCGGCCATGAGATTTACCCACAACGCGCGCGCTTTTAAGCGTCTCTTTGCCGAAATGAAGATCTATCGTATCGCCGACAACCCTATGACCTTCGTAAAAAACTTCTGGTGATCTCCGCAGGTATGCCATATCTGTTTCCGCAAAATATTGAGCGCTTTTGCAGGAAGCTTTTAAATGCCCTCTTGTTATATTCACGTCATCTGTTACAGTCGCTATTTTGAGAGAATCATCATAAGTCATAAGGCGGCCGCTTATAAAAAGCGTGTCTGTATCCGTGCTGTCAATTCTAACAAGCTGCGGTTTGCCTTTAAGCACAAAAGTTTTTTTGTCGACGGTATATTCCGCTTCGTTACCGCTGAGAAATGTGACTTGAGCGCTGTCTTGATAACGAAATTGTCCGGCTGCGGTCAGCATGTTTCTATCTCTTGAAAAGTGCATCCGGTCACAGGTCATAATATCGCCTGCCCGCTCTACCTTAACTTTTTTTCTGAAATCAACCCTGCCCGCGTTCCTCCACCAGGTAGCTTCGTCTGAGGAGATGCGCATATCTTCATAGCGGAAAACCACGTTGCCCCGCAAGTGGCTTACAAGCTCGCCGCCGCTGTAAACATTTTCGTTGCTGTTGGCGCGTTCTAAAATGAGTGCGCCGTCTGTGGAGGCTAATGTAAGAACTGGACATAGCAGGGTAAGGATGAAAAGAAGACTTAAGGATGATAGCCTGACACTCCCCCTAAAAGCTCTTAAGGACAATAAACCGGCGCAATGGCTGCAATGCGGTAAATCCCTTGCGAATTGCGCCGCTAAACTAAAAAAAGCCATCTTGTTCCTCTATGCGTTTTCTAAAATCGGGGAATTTTCCTCTTACGTCCGCTTTAAATGAGAAGCGGGAGAAGTCATCGTTTGCGTCAAGCCCTCTTCCTCTAAGCAGATCTCCTTTTGGAGTTTCTATCTGAACATAAGTATCGCTTGTCACTTTTCGCCTCTCTTTAAACCAACGCAGCTGCTCGCTTTTTACCATCATCCCCTCTTCGGTTTTAATAAGCACACTGCCCCATAAGTCAAACTGTTCCATACCGGAATCGGTGGAACCGCTGTCTGCTATTATGCGTGTTGCGGATTTGCCGAGAGAATCATAAACCATTATACGCACAGGAACCACAAGAAGTCTTCCTGTGTCTGCTAAGGGTCGGCTCATGTAATCCGCGTCAAGCCTCCATCGCCTTACTCCGTGTTCATAGAAGAAAAGGGAGGCGTCGCCGAACTCCTGGCGCGGTTCTGTGATAACGTCTTCGCTGCCTACAGGGATTGTGTCTTTTTGAGTCCCGCAGTTTATAAGGCAAAGGACAAAAAATAGAAGATATATTAATTTAAAAATAAAATTTATCCTTTTCTTACTTCACAATTTTTTTTGCAAAACACGATAACATGTTTAAATTGCCCAATTGAGCGGTTCAAAGCTATCCCTTATAATAAGTAATATACGTTTATTTTTAAGGATGGCGCTGTGTTTTTTCTCAAGCAGCCCTCTCAAACACCCGATTCTCAATCCCGCGCTCCCCAAAATTAAAATTGCCTGCGCCCTTGCACAACTCAATTACAAAATCTTTTTTAACTTTAGCTCCGCAAAATGCTATTTTTATTAACTCACTGATTTTACCGTTTGAAATATCGGCCGGAAATATAGAAAGGGATTAGAAAATATGGGAAAGACTATTACAGAGAAAATTTTTGACGCTCATAAAATTGATGAGCCGTTTGAGGGGACTTATGTTTTGTCTCTTGACGTGGTGATGTGCCATGAGATCACTACCCCTGTGGCTATCGCTGATCTTGAGTGGCGCGGTAAGGACAGGGTGTTTGATACATCCAAAGTGAAAGCAGTGATTGATCATGTGACGCCGTCGAAAGATTCAAAGAGCGCGGCTCAGGCTAAGATTATACGCGACTGGGCGCATCGTCATCAAATAAAAGATTTTTTTGATGTGGGATATAACGGCGTTTGTCACGCGCTTTTTCCTGAGAAAGGTTTTATACGTCCCGGATATACGGTTATAATGGGTGACAGCCACACTTGCACTCACGGCGCGTTCGGCGCGTTTGCCGCCGGGGTGGGGACTACTGATCTTGAGGTTGGCATATTGAAAGGGGTCTGCGCGTTCAGACCGCCTAAAAGTATAAAGGTTGACATTAGCGGTAAAATGTCAAAAGGCGTTTACGCTAAGGATATAATTCTTGAGGTTATCCGTCAGCTTACCGTAAACGGAGCGACAGATTGCGTCATTGAATTTCACGGGCCTGTAGTTTCCGCTATGACAATGGAAGAGAGAATGACGCTGTGCAACATGGCGATAGAGGCGGGCGGCACAAGCGGTCTTTGCATGCCGGATAAGGTAACGGCAGAGTATCTTTGGCCTTTTATATCCTCAGAGTATAATAAT
>Ga0123356_10000415_pt1 | contig 48650 bp, 49 predicted proteins | sample TergutEmb28metaG_2_FD_92546 | JGI IMG/M metagenome (GOLD analysis project Ga0123356, IMG submission 92546) | Embiratermes neotenicus P3 segment gut microbial communities from Petit-Saut dam, French Guiana - Emb289 P3 | ecosystem: Host-associated > Arthropoda: Insects > Digestive system > Gut ...
TAGAACATCCGGGTCATTGAACAACGCGGAAAACACGCTGTCTTTGTACTTTTGGTTAGCTTTCATGCAAACACTCCATAAAGCAATGTTTTTTAGAACATTACTTAAGAATTTTCGTCAACATAAAATTGACTTACCCTTATATGGCGCGAGCATTTGTGGCGCATTAGAAAAAGAGGAAAAATTAGGAAATATTTTTTAAACTGTGACAAAGGTCATGCGGCTAAGAGGTTCACACAAAGGCACGGAAACGCAGAGTTCACGGAGGAGAATTTTAGATTAAGACTAGATTTCTTTCTTTAACCTTCTTATATTCTTTGTGTTCTTAGTGCCTCTGTGTCTCCGTGTGATTGTATTCAAATAATTCTCTTGCCGTTCTTAGCGCCTTGGCGAGAGCTGCTTCTTTGTAAATTTTTGCAAAAAAAACCTCGGCAACGCCGAGGCTTTTTCTTTTACTAAAAACTCAAGTCTTAGTTGGTTTTTGTAAGAATAAATTCTGAGAAGTTAATAGTGATAGGACCCTGAGACTGCGGACTTACGTTAGCCAGAATAAAAGTATTCTGTCTTGAGCCTGCGCTGGATGCTCTGTTAATAAGGGTAATTGTTACTTCTGCTGATACAGGCTGACCTGCTCTAGCTGCAGGAAGTACTGCTCCGCCGTTATTCGCCATTGGGATTTCTCCGCCTCTTGGTTGTCTCCAAGAAAGAGTCTGCCAAGGAGTCATGTCTGCAAAGCCAACGCCGATACCGTCTACGTCACGGCTAACAGTGTATGTAACTTTCAGTGTAAAAACATCGCCTCTCTGTAAGCGATAACCATGTAAAATGGTATCCCTAATTTCTGCCTGGAAGTTGTTTCCGGGCGGATTCCAAGGAAGTGTAAAAGAAACCGGTCCTAATGAACCGCCGGGTGTCTGGGCTACTGCAAAGCCTGCTAACAGACAAACGCCCAAAAGAATCATGATTGCTTTCTTCATAAAGAATCTCCTCCAATAAATGGTAATTTATACACATGATAACATCGAACTTGACAGAAGGCAACATTTTTTTGATATTTTATGAACTTATTTGCTTTTTTGGTCTTTTTGAGCCTTTTTCGTGCCTTATATGGTAGAAACATAAAAAAAAGCCCCGAAATGCTCCGGGGCTCTCAAAAATTGGTCTAGAATTAGTTCTTTGTGAGAACGAATTCTGTAAAGGAAATAGTTGCAGGCCCTTTGACGCCTGAACCTAATGTTCCATGTCTACCCTCACCTCGTGATTCAAATACAAGTGTATTTGCTAAAGGAGTTGCATTGGAAGCATTTCTAAGAAGTGTAATTTGCACTTCAGCGCTAATGGTCTGACCTGCTCTTGGTGTAGGAATTATAACATTTGAATATTCTCCGCCTCTTGGCTGATTCCAGCTAAGTGCTCTCCAATAGTTTGCGCCCGGTGTTTGGTCTGCGAAACCAATACAAAGCGGGTTTTCAAGGTCACGATCAATTGTAAAGGTTACTTTAAGAGTAAACCTGTCGCCGTTCATGAGCCTGTAGCCGTTCATCAAGTTGGGAACTCTTACGTCACCCTGATAGCCGGTGCCGTACTGAAAATTGTCTTTTAACACGAGCTGAAACGCGCCCAATGAACCGCCGGGTGTCTGGGCTACTGCAAAGCCTGATAACAGACAAATGCCCAAGATAACGAAAATCGCCTTCTTCATAATTAATCTCCTCCAAGATAAATATTGAATTTTAGTTCTTTGTGAGAACGAATTCCGAGAAATTAACTGTAATTGGACCAAGATTTTGCGCCTGTCCATTTTGCATAATAAAAGTATTTTGCCTTGAGCCTGCGCTTGATGCTCTCTGAAGCAATGTAATTGTTACTTCTGCTGATACAGTCTGACCTGCTCTAGCTGCGGGAAGAACTGCTCCGCCTAGATTTTCCGCAATATTTTCTACGTTTCTCGGTTGTCTCCACGAAAGCGCCTGCCAAGGAGTCATGTCTGCAAAGCCAACGCCGATACCGTCTACGTCACGGCTAACAGTATATGTAACTTTAAGCGTAAAAACATCGCCTCTCTGTAAGCGATAACCATGTAAAATTGTGTCTCTGATTTCAGCCTGGAAATTGCTTCCGGGTGGGTTCCAGTTTAATGTAAACGAAACTGGTCCTAATGAACCGCCGGGTGTTTGGGCAACTGCGAAGCCTGATAACAGACAAATGCCCAAGATAACGAAAATCGCTTTCTTCATAATTAATCTCCTCCAAGATAAATATTGATTTATCTCATTCCTGCCGACAAAGAATTTATATTTTTAAAAGGCAGGAAAAAATGAAAGACAAATTTATTACAGAGATCTTAGCAGATATGGCAGTTATGCTTACTAATGTTCAATTAGAAAAGTTGCAGCAGACACTGTCTCATAGTCTGTTAAATATCGAACTCAGCGAAAGCATAATCTTTAATCCAGTTGCAGATAACGGTAATGATTTTTTATTGGAGGTTTTTATTTCTGCAAAAAGGATAGAAGGCTGTTCGGAGAAATCTCTTGTTTATTACAATGCTGTAATTCTTCATATGATAAACAGCGTTAAAAAACCAATACGCATAATTAATACTGACGATTTACGCCGTTATCTTGCTGATTATCATAGAGAGCGCAATTTAAGCAAAGTAACCGTCGATAATATGCGCCGTATTTTTTCTAGTTTTTTCGGCTGGCTGGAGGATGAAGACTATATCTTAAAAAGCCCTGTACGGCGGATTCATAAAATAAAAACAGAAAAAACAATCAAAGAAACTATAACAGACGAAGGGCTGGAACTGCTCAGAGATAACTGCGGCGAAATCAGGGATCTGGCGATAATCGACCTGCTTTCTTCTACAGGAATGCGTGTCGGAGAGCTTGTACGGTTAAACCGTGATGATTTTAATTTTTACGAACGTGAATGTGTGGTTTTTGGCAAGGGCGGCAGTGAGAGGGTAGTGTATTTTGACGCTCGGACAAAAATTCATCTATTGGATTATTTAAACAGCCGGATAGACGGGAATCCCGCAATGTTTGTGTCACTTGTTATGCCGTTTGACAGGCTTAAAATAGGAGGAGTAGAAACTCGTATCAGAGAAATCGGTAAACGGGCAGATTTATTCAAAGTTCACCCTCATAAGTTTAGGCGGACATTGGCTACACGGGCAATAGACAAGGGAATGCCGATAGAACAGGTTCAGCATTTGCTTGGACATGCAAAAATAGATACAACAATGCACTATGCAATGGTAAATCAGGTAAATGTTAAGAATTCGCACCGTAAATACATAGGATAAGTGAGCTAAATGGTAATTTAGCTGACAGGCATTTTGCATAATTAGCGGCAGAATTGCAGTTTTATTCTTATTTTGTGGGTTCTTTTTTTATTTTGCAAAAAGAGGCGAAATATATAAATATTGATTTATACACATGATAACATCGAACCTGCGCAAAGGCAACGTTTTTTTTACTTTTTTACAAAAAAAATGATTGACGGCTGGTCATTATCAAGGTAAGATGATCGTTGATTGGATTGTACGAAATTTCAGTAATTTCCGCGCAATACCTTTATCTTAATTTTGGAGGAAAAATATGAAAAAAATACAAAACTTGGTATTAATCGTTCTTTGCTGCTTCGTAGCGCTCGCGTTAGTGTCCTGCGGCGGTAAAAAAGACCCTGTTTTGGCAACCGGCGATTGGATGACCTATACCGATGTTAATGACGGCGGTGATTCAACATCAGAAATGGAAATTTCGGAAGAAACAATTGGCGGCGAGCTCAAGACTGTTTACACAGTTTGGGGAGATGTAACCGAACAGTTTATTTACGGCTTTGCAGGCTGGGGTCTTGATGCAGATGATGAAACAAACGAACTCTACAAAACCGCTTCTATGCTTTCGTTTACAATTCTCGGCGACGGTAACAGATATTCGATAAAGTTTAAAATCAGCTCTGTCAAAGATCACGCTTACCACCAATTCACTTTTGATACCGAAGAAGACGAAGCCATTACTATAGAAGTACCAATGGAATTCTTTATGCAGCCAAGCTGGGGAGCGCACGCAAGGTTTGACCAAGAGCTCGTAACCGGCGTTGAATGGCAAACGCACGAAAGCTGGAGACCGGGTCCATTCAGAATTAAAATGTGGGACTTCATGATTCATCCCTAAAAGAGGATTCTTATGGCGGTTAAAAGGGTATTATTTGCCTCATTTGCGATTGTTTCTCTCCTGTTAACCGCTTGCGGGTCTTCTTCTGCAAAACCGTTTGTTCCAAGTGTTCCTGACGCTGTCAGGGACAATCCGCTGGAATCTGTCAGCGGTAAAACTGCATTTGATTATTTTAAAGACGAAAATATATTATCAGGATGGAACCTCGGCAATACTCTGGATTCGTACAACGATGGTTTTGCCGGCGAAACACTTTGGGGTAACCCTTCGATTAATCAAGAGCTGATGAACGGCATTAAAGCCGCAGGTTACGATTTGATCCGTATTCCTATCACATGGATGGGGCATATCGGGAGCGCGCCGGATCACCGCATATCTACACGCCGTCTTGAACGTGTCGCTGATGTAGCAGAGATGGCAAACAAAGCCGGATTAAAAGTTATCATTAATATTCATCATGACGGCTCAACTCCCAACGAAGGTATCGAACACGGCTGGCTTTCTATAAGAAAATCATACAGAAACGATGACGAATATAAAAAAATAACGCATAAGTTTACGCGCATGTGGGATCAAATTGCCGCGTATTTTCAGAATTACGGCGATTGGCTCATTTTTGAATCTTTTAACGAACTCCATGACGGCGGCTGGGGTTGGGGTTTGGATTTTAGAATGTTCCCACAACAGCAATTAGATATTATTAATAATTGGAATCAGATTTTTACAGACAGGGTGCGCGCGTCAGGAGGCAACAACGACGTACGTTATCTTGTTATTCCCGCTTATTGCACGATTGCCCAGCAGACATTGTCAGACGCTTTTATTCTGCCGGCGGATATTACACCCTCAAAGCAGATAGTTTCTTTTCATTATTATGATCCGTATGAGTTTGGCATAGAAGGAAAGACATCTCTGTGGGGATCAGAAGAAGACAGAAAAAAAACAGATGATGATTTTGCTCCTTTTAAACCGCACTTTGTAGACAGAAACATTCCGGTAATTATAGGAGAATGCGGAGCGGTACTGCAATTGTACCCGAATGATTCTGCAAGAGAAGCTCAGGCTCGTCAGAGCAGATACAATTATATTTTGCATGTTTTTACTACCGCAAAAAAATACGGGCTTGTTCCCGTTTATTGGGACAATGGTTTAACAAGAGGAAACGGCGAAAAGTTCGGCTTGTTTGACCGCAGAACAGGTCTTCCAAACTCGCCTGACAGCGAAGCTCTTATCAGAATGATGATAAATGCTGTAAGGTAAATAAACAAATAGAGGCTGTTATGGATACGAATGAAAGTGTTGGCGAAAGAATCGCCAGAATAAGAGGCATTGTAATTGCCGTCGTTATTGTTGTTCTTTTCATTACCGTCATTGTTCTCAGACGGGGAACGGATCAGGATTTCTATGAAAAATACGACGGTTTTGATCTTAGCGGAGCAAGTACCGGAAGAACAAATACATACCCCAGATATCTGGAAAGGCATTCGGGCGTAACTAACGGCATAAGAGATATTCCGATTAATATTTTTGCATGGAGCTCCGGAGAGGGAGTTTCTATTGTCCAAGACTTTGAAGGCGAGGCTCGTGTTTTACGCACAGAAGAAGCCAGCTTTGTTGAATATACAGTTAATGTTGACCGCGCAGGTTTTTATAGTTTACATGCCGAATATTTTCCGCTTCCTTCCAGAGGTATTCCGATGGAACGCGCTCTTTATATAAACGGCGAAATTCCTTTCCTCGGCGCTGACAGGCTTTCGTTCCATCGCGTTTGGGGAGACAGCGGACCGCACGGTTGGGATAATCAGCGAAATCAAATTCGCGCTTCTCAGATAGAATTACCCCGTTGGGAAAGTGCATGGTTTAAAGATTCACTCGGACATGCGACAGAACCGTATCTGTTTTATTTTAGGCAGGGTGTAAATACTATAAGGCTTAGAGGCATTAATGAACCAATGGCTATGCGTTCTCTTGTATTAAGAGCGCCTGTCGATATAAAAAGTTACAGAGATTATGCCGCTCAAATTGATACAAACCGTTTTAGAAATACAAGAACAAGTTATGTAATGAAGATTCAGGGCGAAGACGCTGACCGCAGATCTGACCCTTCTTTATATCCGATTTATGATCGTTCTTCCGGCGCTACTGAACCTCCAAGCGTTGCGCAAATCCGTCTCAATATGATCGGCGGACAGAGCTGGCGTGTTGCGGGTCAATGGATCGAATGGGAATTTGATGTGCCAGAAGACGGACTGTATCGTGTTTCTATTAAGGGCAGACAGAATTATAACAGGGGTTTTGTTTCTAACCGTACTGTAATGTTAAACGGAGAGATCCCTGTACAGGAACTTTCTTCTGTTCCTTTTACTTACACTAACAGATGGGTTCTTTCTACGCTCGGCGATGATGATGGCGACTTTTTATTCCCGATGAGAGAAGGTACAAATACTCTGCGTATTCAGGCGACTCTCGGCGGTATGGGCGAACTGCTCAGTGTAATGGAAGAAAGCGTATTTAGATTAAACGCGATCTACAGAAAAATCCTTGTTTTAACAGGGCCAGACCCCGACGTTTACCGTGATTACCGCGTACATGTTGTATATCCGGAAGTAATAGAAGCTATGGAGCTGGAAAGTAAAATTCTTTACAAACTTGTAGATGATCTTACTAACTATACCGGCGAACGCAGCGCGCAGGCAGCGGTTGCTTTAACTGTTGCAAGGCAGCTGGAACTTTTTGTAAAGCGCCCGGAAAGGATTCCGAGAACGCTTGTTAACTTTAAATCTAATATAAGTTCGCTCGGTGACAGTTTGCTGGCGCTTTCCCAGTCTCAGCTTGATATTGACTATATTGTAATCAGCGCCGCAGAAGCTCCGCTGCCAAAGATAAACGAAAACTTCTTTGTCAGAGCTTCGCATGAAATACGCTCGTTCTTTGCGTCGTTCTTTGTCGATTACGATAGGATTGGCGACTTTCATAAGGGCGAAGGTGTTATCGAAGTTTGGATTCTTACGGGGCGTGATCAAAGTACTATCCTTAAAACAATGATCGACGATACCTTTACTCCTGCTTCGGGAATTTATGTAAACGTTAAACTTGTCGCGTACGAAGCGCTTATGCCTGCGGTTGTCGCAGGGACAGGACCTGATATTGCGCTGACAGTACCGCAGGTTGATCCTGTTAACTATGCTATTCGTAAAGCTGTTGTGGATGTTTCTAAATTCCCCGGTTACGAAGAGACCATAAGAGAACTTAATCCGGCTGTTATTGTTCCGTTCAAGTTTGGTGACGGCGTGTACGGTCTGCCGGAAACTCAGTACTTCCATGTTATGTTCTACAGAAAAGACGTTTTTCAGGAACTGGATATAAATGTTCCGAATACATGGGATGACCTTATAAATATTTTCCCGATTATTCAAAAGAACAATATGCAGGTTGGTATTCCTTCTGTCGCTACAAACGAACAGGTAAACATTGACTTTTCTAACTTCCTTGCGCACCTGTTCCAGCGCGGCGGACGGCTCTATAACGAAAATGGCTCACGCACTCTTCTTGACAGCGAAATAGCAATCGAAGCTTTTGATGTTTATACAAAGTTCTTTACGCACTACAAAGCTCCGGTTGTTTATAACTTTGTTAACCGCTTCCGCACCGGCGAAATGCCGCTTGCGTTTGCGGACTATACTAACTTTAACACGTTAGAAGTTTTTGCGCCTGAGCTTCGCGGTCTTTGGGGTTTTGCGAGAGTGCCGGGTTTAAGAAAACCTGACGGTACTATAGACCGTTCTGTTTCTACAGGTACGCTTGCTTCTATGATCTTTAGCAAATCCAAGCGCCCAGACCTTGCGTGGGAATTTATGAAGTGGTGGGTCAGTTCGGAAACACAGTTAAGGTTTGGACGTGAGCTGGAAAGCGTTATGGGCGCTGCGGCGCGCTATCCTACTGCCAACTATGAAGCGTTCAGACAGCTCTCCTGGGGTTCTGAACAAATGGCAGTTCTTGATGAACAGCGTTCGTGGGCAGTCGGTGTTCCGGAAGTTCCCGGCGGTTACTTTGTAAGCCGTCATATAACTAACGCCGCGCGCCGTATCTTAAACGAAGGTCAGGATACACGGGAAACCTTGTTGGATTATACCATCACTATCAATGATGAGTTGATGAAAAAACGACTGGAATTTGGTCTGGAATAGGGGGAAAAATGAGTCTTTCAAGGTATATTGCCAAAGTTAAGGCGAGAGACGAAAGCCGCGCAAGAGAAATTTACAAGCATAGGGTTTGCTACATGTTTCTTGCGCCTTATGCTGTTGTCTTTATTCTTTTCTTTGTCGCTCCGGTTGTTATCTCTGTGTTTTTTAGTTTTACATACTTTAACGTTTTGGAACCGCCCAAGTTTATCGGGCTTCGTAACTATATAAATCTGCTTTTGGCGGATGATGTATTTTTAATCTCGATGAAAAATACATTTGTTATGGCGGCTATAACAGGACCTATCGGTTATATTATGGCGTTCCTTTTTGCATGGTTTATTAACGAACTGCCGCGTTATGTCCGCGCCTTTGTTACGCTTGTTTTCTATGCGCCTTCAATTTCGGGCTCTGTATTCTTTATATGGGCATTGATATTCTCCGGCGACGCTTACGGTTATATAAACGGCGTTTTAATGTTCTTTGGTCTTTTGGATCAGCCGGTGCTTTGGCTGACGGATCCAAAGTTTATGATGCCGGTTATGCTTGTTGTTATTTTATGGATGAGCTTGGGCGCAGGCTTCCTTGCGTTCCTTGCGGGTCTTTCTACTATCGATCCTACTTTATACGAAGCTGGTCTTGTTGACGGTATTTCTAACCGCTGGCAGGAACTATGGTATATTACTTTACCAAATATGAAGGGGATGTTAATGTTCGGCGCGGTTATGGCGATTACACAGTCTTTTGGGGTGGCTGATGTTACAATTGCGCTTGCCGGGTTCCCAAGTACGGACTATGCCGTACATACGGTTGTAAACCATCTCATTGACTACGGTTCGATCCGTTTTGAGATGGGATATGCTTCGGCTATTGCGACAATATTGTTCTTTACAATGATTGTCTGTAATTACTTGATCCAGAAAATGCTAAAACGAGTAGGAACTTAAGGGGCGCATATGAAGAAGATAAAAAAACTAATTGGCGGCAAAAGGCTCAACCGTTCGTACGGCGGCGACGCGTTTATTATAACGATACTCACGATCTTTGGATTGTTCTTTGCTTATCCTCTTGTATTTGCAATTAACAATGCTTTTAAGCCATTAAACGAAATTTTCCTTTTCCCTCCGCGTCTGTTTGTAGAACGTCCTACGATGAACAATTTTCAGGATCTGTTTATTCTTATGAGTAAATCGTGGGTTACATTCTCACGTTATATTTTTAACACTGTGTTTATCACTGTTGTCGGAACCGTAGGTCTTATTATTTTTGCGAGTATGGGAGCGTTTGTTGTTTCTAAGTACAAGTTCCCCGGAGCAAAGATATTTTTTCAGGGCGTTATTATTACTCTTATGTTCCAAGGTTATGTAACGCAGATTCCAAACTACTTGATTATGGCAAGTCTCGGATGGGTTGATACGTTCCTGTCTGTAGTTATTCCGGCGTTCGCTATGCCTATCGGATTCTTCTTGTTAAAACAGTTTATAGACACAATCCCTGATACGCTATTGGAGGCGGCAAAGGTAGACGGAGCAAAAGAGTTCCGTATCTTCCTTTATATTATTCTTCCTATGATCAAACCCGCTTGGCTTACAGTTATGATTTTTTCTGTTCAAAACTTATGGAACGCAAGGGCGTCTGTCTTTATATATTCAGAACAATTAAAGACACTGCCGTATGCGCTTGGGCAGATTATTATGGGTGGTGTTGCCCGCGCCGGTGTTGGAGCTGCGGTTTCGCTCTTTATTATGATCGTACCGCTTGTAATGTTTATATTTGCCCAAAGTAACATTTTACAGACGATGGCAAGTTCGGGGATAAAAGAATGAAAAAAAATTATTTTGTTTTATTGCTTCTGGTATTCTGCCTTTCGGCAGTTCCGGTTTTTTCCTCGCCGACAAACTATACCTACAACTATGACTTTTGGCGGGAGCAGGTAGCTTCGCCGGATGCGTATCGTGTCAGCGCTTACATTCTCGGCACATCTCTCGGCGTAGGTCATCTAAGGGATCCGCAGGGGTTATTTATCCGTGACAACCGCATTTATGTCTGTGATTCCGGCAACAATCGTATTCTTAGAATCGAAGTACGGGAAGACGGAAGCCACGTAGTTACATCGAATGTTTCCTTTGTAATGATTAACGGCGAACGGTCGTATTTTAATAACCCGATGGATATTTTTGAGAACAGAAACGGCGATCTTTATATTGCAGACATGAATAACCAGCGTGTGTTGATACTCGACCACAACTGGAACTTTATCCATGAGATTACAAAACCTGACGATTTAAGCTTTGATGAACATACCGAATTTCTTCCTGCAAAACTGGTTGTAGATTTTGCTAACCGTGTCTTTGTTCAGGCGCGCAATATCAACAAAGGTCTTATGGAGTTTGATAACCGCTGGGAGTTTTCGGGTTATATGGGCGCTAACAGAGTAGTTATTAATATTATTGACTATGCATGGAAGCTGGTTTCTACCCGCCAACAGCTTGAAAATATGGAACTTTTTATTCCGACAGAATACAGTAATGTCGCCCTTGATAAAGACGGATTTATTTATGTTACAAACGCTACACGTCAGACAGAACCTGTACGCCGTCTTAACGCAATGGGGCAGGATATTTTAATCCGCAATGGTTACGAAAAACCTGTAGGCGATTTAACTTTTGGAACTGCCGCTAATATTTCCGGTCCTTCGAGGTTTTTTGATGTTGTAGCTTTTGATAATGATTCGTATGCATGCTTTGATAATAACCGCGGAAGAATATTTATGTATGACTTTCAGGGAAACCTTTTATACGCGTTTGGCAGTAAAGGTAACCGCGAAGGCAGATTTGATCAGCCGGCTGCAATAGACAGAATGGGTTATGCGCTTTATGCGCTGGATTCCGGAACCGGAGCTATTACAAGGTTTGATCTTACCAAATACGGTGAGATGATTAACCTTGCATTAAACGAATATAGAGCAGGCCGTTATGAATCATCGGCAGAAGTTTGGGAAGAAGTTCTTAAAATGAACGGCAATTATGATCTTGCGTATATCGGTATCGGCAGAGCCGCGCTCAGGCAGGGCGATTATCTAAAGGCGATGAGATATTACAAATTAAAACATTACCGCGAAGGATACGGAAAAGCATTCCAGCTTTACCGCAAACAATGGATGGAAGAAAATCTTTGGTGGATGCTTCTTTCTTTGGGTATAATTGTATTCCTTCCCGGCATTGTTAAACTCTCTATAAAAACTGTCAAGGAGATTATAGAAGCATGAAATATCTCGCTACAAAAGTATGGTGGGAACACCTTGGGAAAACCTTAAAATATTCTCTTTATGTTATTACTCATCCGCTTGACGGTTTTTGGGACTTAACACGCGAAAAACGCGGTTCTATGGCAGCCGCCAATGTGATTATTGCTCTTGCGGTTATTATCGAAGTCCTTAGGCAGACGCTGACAAATTTTCAATTTATTACCGTTAACATGGAGTACTTTAATTCGATCATTGTAGCTATGCGTATTCTGCTTCCTGTTGGATTATGGACAGTCGCAAACTGGAGTCTTACAACTCTTATGGACGGCAAAGGCAGAATGAAAGAAATCTACATGTCTGTCTGTTATGCGCTTACTCCTTATGTAATGATTAATTCTGTGATGATTTTTTTAAGTCAGGTTATCACATACGAAGAAGGCGCAATTTACTGGGTACTGGCTGGCTTTGCCGCTGTTTGGACTGGTATACTTTTACTTTCTGCAATGATGATGGTTCACGATTACAGTCTTATTAAAACGCTGCTTTCCAGTCTGCTTACAGTTGTTGGAATGGGAGTAATGGTATTTATCTTTGTTATATTTTTTAGTCTTATAAGCGACGCTTTTGCTTACTTTGTGTCGCTGTATAAAGAAATAATGTTCAGGTTGATATAAAGGGGGGCAGGTGAAAAAGACAGGTTGGCTTTTATTAATATTTTCCGTAATTTTTCTGGCTGTTTCCTGTGATATAAGGACAGCGAGACCAAACCCGGTAATGACATACGATTTTCTCGTAGAAGAAGGCGAAGTTGTTCCTGATGTCATTATAGAAAACGAATATCTGCACTTGCGGTTTATTCCAAAGACAGCGGAAGTTGTTCTTACAGATAAACAGACCGGCGTTCAGTGGCGTACCAATCCCGCTGATCCTTCCGCTGACCCGCTTGCGGATGTTGTTACAAGGCAGCTGATGGAATCGCAGCTTGCGCTGGAATACGCGGATAACTCAGGCGTAGGTATGACTCTGGAATCCGGTATGTTCAGCGTCGAAAGAAAAGCGTTTGAGTTTGATGTTACTGACGGCGTTTTAGAAGTTAATTATACAGTCGGCGATCTTGCGCGCGCTCATCGTATTCCGCCTGCAATGTCAGAAGAAAGAATGCTCACATATCTTGATCGGATGGAATGGGAAGAACGCGGAATTGTCGAAACCGCATATCGTTTTTATGATATTAACAATCTGCGCTTAAATGATAACAGAAGCAGGCTTCTTCAGGACTACCCCGAACTCGCGCATATAAAAATGTATGTAATGCGCACGCAGGCTCCAGACTATATAAAAGATATTGCAGAAGAACAATTTAAGCTTGCAGGTTATACGCTGGATAACTTTATAGAAGATTCTATGCGTTATGAATTAACCGGCGGAGATGTTAAACCTGCGTTTAGCATAACATTGCGCTATAAACTCGAAGGCAGATCTCTTGTTGTCAATGTGCCGTTCAGCAGAATCGGATACCGCGCGGCTTACCCGATAAAAGAACTTACCCTTCTTCCGTTTATGGGAGCGGGCACTACCCAAGATACCGGTTACTTGCTTGTACCTGACGGAAGCGGTTCTATAATTAACTTTAATAACGGAAAGCATAATCAGGTTCCGTATGTTATTCCTGTTTACGGTCATGACGAAGCAATGCCCCGCAACGAAGTTGTTACTGATAACAAAGCTTTGTTCCCCGGATTTGGAGTTCATAAAAACGGTAATGCATTATTCTGCATAATAGAAGAAGGTTCGGCATACGCAAGTATTCGCGCGGATATTTCCGAACGCAACAGCTCTTACAATATCGTGTATCCAATTTTTGATTTGGTTCACGGCGCGCTTATGAATATCGAAGGCCGCAACCAAAGAAATGTATTTTTATACGAAACTGCTCTGCCGGCAGGCGAAAGTATAACTTTACGTTATATACCATGCGAATCGCCCGGTTATGTAGGTATGGCAAATGAATACCGCAGTTGGCTTTTAAACAGGTATCCTGCGCTTAATAACAGACCCAATACAAGCGGTATTCCCGTAGCTGTAGAAATTATCGGCGCTGTTAATAAAACACAGCACCGTTTTGGTATTCCTATGGATCTTCCGTTAAAGTTAACTTCTTATAACGAAACTACGGGTATAATTAATGACTTAGCAGGTTTTGGCTGGAAAAACGTACAGATTAAGCTGAGCGGCTGGTTTAACCGCAGTGTAGATCATACTGTTCCGTCAAAAATCAGGCTTATTAGACAGCTCGGCTCAAAAAATGATTTTAAAAACATAACTCAAACTGCTCAAAGAAACAACTTTGATATATTCCCGGAAGTTGATTTTATGTTTATGAGGGATGCAGGCGCGTTTAGCGGATTTAATCTCTACAGCGATGCCGCCCGTTATGTTAACCGCGAAAGAGTTCAGCGTTATCCTTTTAGCTTTGTCTGGTTTGGAGAACGCAAGAATTGGGGTAAGTTAAATTATCTTGCGCGTCCTGCTGTTTCTATAAGAATGATAGATAATTTTATGCCCAAAGCCGCAGATCTGGGATTAACAAATATTGCGTTTAGGAATATGGGATCAAGGCTTGGCGGAGATTATAACGAAAGACGCCATATAAGCCGCGAAGCTTCTATGAGATTGAGGCAGGCTCAGTTCGAAAAAATGACAGATAACGGAAATAAAATCATGGTAAATGCCGGATTTGTATATTCCGCTCCGTGGGCAAGCATGATCACCGACATGATTATAGAAGACCAAAACTTCTGTGTTACTGACGCTTCGGTTCCGTTTCTTCCTATTGTTTTACATGGGCTTGTTCCTTATACAGGCAGAGCTATCAATCTTGCAGAAGATTATACAAAGAATCTTTTAAAGACAATCGAAAGCGGCGCCGGATTGTATTTTAGTTTTATGACAGAAGAAACTGCACTATTGCAGGAAACTAAATACAGGCAGTTTTATGCCAATGAATATGCAAAATGGATAGGGGATGCAAACGATCTGTATCAGCGGCTCTCTGCGGATTTAGGTCATTTGTATAACCAGCGTATTGTAAACCATGTAATTTTATCAATGGATGTAACAGTTACCGTTTATCAAGACGGAACCAGAGTAGTTGTTAATGCAAGCGATAATGCATGGAATTATAACGGTAATAATGTTAACGCAAACAGCTACATAGTACTAAGGTAAGGCAGGGGGAAAAATGTATTTTATTAAAAAAAATAATAAATTTTCGTTGACGCTGGAAGGCAGGAACGCGGTTGTAGGATACTTGTTCTTGCTTCCCTTCATTATCGGCTTTTTGTCGTTTATGTTTTTACCCATTGTAGAATCCCTGCAGATGGTATTCAGCGATGTTAGAATCGACAACGAAAATTACGGATTTACGATGCAGTTTACCGGCATAGAAAACCTTCATCGTGTTGTTGCAGTTGACCATGAGTTTAACAGATTCCTTGTAGAAGAAATGCTGCGTATGGCGCTTATAGTTCCTGCAATTATCATTTTTAGCTTGTTTGTTGCGCTTATATTAAACCAGGAATTTAAAGCAAGAGGTTTTGTCCGCGCGATTTTCTTTTTACCGGTAATTTTATCATCCGGCGTTATGATTGGACTGGAAACAAACAACTCGCTTTTAAACAGTATGGCAGAGATCATCAAAGAAGGAAACTTAATGAAGTCTTCTGTCACTAAAGTGCTGGAAGACATTCTTGTCGCAGAAGGCGCGGCAAGCGACTTTATGAAGTACATTTTTATGATTATAAATCAGATTTATAATATTGCGATGGCTTCTGGTATTCAGATTATTATCTTCCTTTCTGCGCTTCAGACGATTCCGCCCAGTATGTTCGAAGCCGCAAAAATCGAAGGCGCGACATCTTGGGAATGTTTCTGGAAAATAACTTTCCCTATGGTAAGTTCTTTAATTCTTGTAAATATTGTTTACAGCGTTGTTGATTATTTTATCAGAACGGATAACCGTGTTATGGACAAGATTGATACGGCGATAAGAAAGATGATGAATTTTAGTTTTGGAACAGCTATGGCTTGGGTTTACTTTGTTTCTGTAATTGCGATTATCGGAATTGTAATGGCAATAATTTCTAGGAGGGTATACTACTATGAGTGATGACATTTATACCGATAAAGAGCGTACTGCCAATTGGGGCAATATCTCCCGTAACTACCATAAAAAGAAAAAAGCGCTGGAAATAGTGTTTAAGATTTGCCGCGCAATTCTTCTCTTTGGGCTGTGTTTTCTTATTATTCAGCCGCTTCTTGATAAATTGAGCGTCAGTTTTATGGCAGAGCAGGATCTGTATGACAGTACTGTAATAAGTATACCAAGGAATTTTACTACAGAAAATTATGAAACAGCAGCGCACCTGTTGGATTTTTGGCGTGCCCTTGTCGAGACTTTTAGTATAGTTACTGTAAGTTCGATATTACAGATTGCGGCTTGTACTCTTGCCGCTTACGGTTTTGCGAGGTATAAGTTTCCTCTTAAAAACTTCTGGTTTTTCTGCGTTATGCTGATGATTATTATTCCGCCGCAGACTATTATGGCTTCGCTTTATTTAAATTTCCACTTCTTCGATATATTCGGTATTTTCCGGCTTATAACAGGAGAGCCGGTTAACCTGCTTAACAGTGTTTATGGATATTGGCTGCTTTCTGCTACCGGTATGGGATTAAAGAGCGGGCTTTATATCTTCCTTTTAAGGCAGTATTTTAGAGGCATGCCAAAAGAACTCGAAGAAGCGGCTTGGGTAGACGGCTGCGGAAGATTCAAAACATTTATAAGGATTATGCTTCCTGACGCAAGTCCAATGCTTACATCATGCTTTCTCTTCTCGTTTGTTTGGCAATGGACAGATTCGTTCTATTCTACATTGTTCCTTGCAAACTACAGAATGCTGTCAAAAAACTTAAGCGCTATTGCAGAAAGAATTACCCAATGGTGGGCAAATATCAATTCTGTTACAGGCGCGGCTGTTGCTTCGACTGCTCCTACAGGGTATGTGCAAGCAATGATAGCGACAGGTATGCTTATGTGCCTTGCTCCTTTAATTATTCTGTACCTAGTAGCGCAAAGGGCGTTCGTAGAATCCCTGAGCCAAACAGGTATAAAGATGTAACCCAAAGGTTATTAATTGGGTTATTTATAGGTAGGTTTCAATGCGCGGCCGCGTTGCGGCAGTACGCTTGAGATATATTAATTTTTATGGAGGAAAAGATGTCAAAGAAAAAAATCATGATAGCATGTCTTGTACTTGCGTCAATGTTTTTTAGCGCAGCAGTTTTTGCTCAACGAGTTCCCGACGCACCCAATGCAGTTCGCACTACAATCAGAGGGATGAACATTACAATCGGCACTTGGTGGTTTGACTATAATACTACCAGAACACCGCCCACCAATCAGTGGACAGGCAGCGATTATCAGGAAAGACAGCTTGACTACCGCAAAAGACTGTTAGCTCAATACAGCTTTTCGATGGTAGAAAGAAACATTGCAAGCTGGAACGAAATGTCACAGGTTGCAGCTACGTCGATTATGGCAGGAAGACCTGCGGCTACAGTATTCCGTCTTCAGCCGGACTGGGCAATGGCTTTATACCGCCAGAACCTTCTGTATCCTGTAGGAAACCGCTCAAGGCAGGCAGGTGTTAACTGGACTGCAACAACTCCTGTTGAATGGAACAGATCTGTAACAGAAGCTTTTACATTTAACAACAGAACTTTTGCATTTGCTGACGGATACGGCGGAAGCCAGCACGCGGCAGTTGTTTTCTGGAACAAGAGATTGTTCAGAGAAGCAGGACTTGATCCTAACCTTCCTTACGATCTTCAGAGAAACGGACAGTGGACTTGGGACAGATTTCTTCAGATCTGCAGACAGCTTACAAGAGATACAAGAAACAGAGGTGTAATTGATACTTTCGCTATGCCTGCTGACCTTTCTACAGAAATTCTTGACGCATTAATTTCAAGTAACGGTGCAAACTATGTCGGCAGAGACAGAAGCGGCCGCCTCTTTAACGCAACAAATACACCTGCATTTATCGAAGCTGTTAACTTTTATATGAGACTGAGAGACGCAGGCGTTATGAAGCCGAAACCAGACGGTGCTGCATGGAACTGGCACATTCCTGAATTTAATGACGGAAGAGTAGCTATGAGAATTGACCAGCAGTATCTTGCTACAAACGATCTTCGCAACATGAGAGACGATTGGGGTATGGTACTTCCTCCCAAGGGTCCAAGAGCTCCCGGTAATAATTACGTAGTATTTAACGATGAAAACGTAATGGTTATTCCGGCTCGCGGATTTACAGACGCTCAGGTTGACGCGATTCTTTGGGCAGTTCAGGCTTGGGTAACACCAATCGATGAAAACTGGAGACTTGAACATTATTCATTCTACAGAGACAGAAGAGCTGTTGATGAAACAATCGCATTAATCCGCGACCAGAGACTGTGGCAGTGGAAATACCACTTACACGTACCTGGTTTACAGCGCGGCAACATTGCATGGCAGATTTGGGGACATGACGGCGAACCAGCTCAGCTGATCGAAGCTGTATCCCAGACATGGAATGCTCTTATTGCTGACGCAAACACAAGGTAACTTTTGTGAGTAGTATCATCGTAAATGGATGCAGCTTGCCTAATATCCCGTGGGAAGATAGGCCGTCAAACAGCGACCCTAAAAAGGAAGTTATGTGGCGGTATTCAAAGAATCCTATTATTCCCAGGGATTTAACGTTAAGGAGTAACAGCATTTTTAACAGCGCTGTTGTTCCTTTCGAAGAAGACTCCGAAGGTGTAGACTCCGAAGGTGTCCGGTTTGCAGGCGTTTTTAGGTGCGATGATACTGCGCGTCATATGGACATAAACGCGGGGAGAAGTAAAGACGGAATCAACTGGGTTATTGATGATGAACCTATAAAGTTTATCAAAACTGATCCTGAATTACCTGATTCTGAATATAAATACGACCCCCGCGTAATTTTTATAGAAGACCGTTATTACATTATTTGGTGTAACGGCTACCACGGTCCTTGCCTCGGCTTGGGCTACACTTTTGATTTTAAAAAATTCTATCAGATGGAAAACACAATGATGCCGTTTAACCGCAACGGTGTGCTTTTCCCCCGCAAGATTGGAAATAACTTTGCAATGTACAGCCGTCCGAGTGATTCTGGGCATACGCCGTTTGGCGATATTATTTATTCCGAAAGTCCGGATTTAATTTACTGGGGCAAGCACCGCCATGTAATGGCTCCCAGCGGCGGATGGCAAAGCACAAAAATCGGCGCAGGTCCCTGTCCGATAGAAACAACCGAGGGCTGGCTTGTCTTTTATCATGGAGTACTGACAAGCTGTAATGGTTTTGTTTATTCATTCAGCGCAGCCTTGATGGATCTGGAAAAACCATGGAAAGTAATCGCGCGCCCGCGCCCTTATATGATTAATCCCCGCGAAATTTATGAAATTGCCGGTGATGTTCCCAATGTTACGTTTCCTGTCGCGGCTCTCGCTGACAAAGACACGGGAAAGATTGCGATTTATTACGGCTGTGCGGATACTGTTACCGGTTTGGTTTTTGGCAAAGTCGACGAGATAGTTGCCTGGGTAAAAGCAAATAAGATTTAAGAATAAAATGAAACATAAAAGATATTTTGTTTTATTGGCTGTTTTTAGTTTATTATTTTCTAATTGTTTTTATCTGAACCTTAACACAACACTAGAAATTATTAATAACGGAAAAGATAGCGAAGTAATAATTATTGGTATAAATTTTGACGAAGGCGCTGATTTATTTCATTCAAAATATATCTTAGAAAGCAATAAAACATTAAATTTAAACAAAAAAGAAATGAAAGATATATATTTTATATTTATTAGGAACGAAACATTCGAGGGAATATTTGAAACTGCTGTTGGTGTCACGCGATTATTTGCAAAGAGCAATATTATAATACAGATCGAAAACGATGAATTTGAGCTTATAGCTGGTGATAGAGTTGTATGGCATAACTATTTTAGTTATGATGATTTTGACTGGTCATCTAAGTATGAGAATTTTGAAGATTTTAAAGCACAGGAATATGATTTTATATATGAAATAATAAAAAGTGATTTAATATGAAGAAGCGCAGGTTTTTTTTAAGTTTTAATGATGAAGATTCTTGGTGTGATAAAAGAATAATTAAAATTCCATTTTTAATTATTCTTTTATTTTGTATTTTGGTTTTTATAAAAGTAATACCATTAAAAATAATATTTGACACAGATGGTTTGCCGGGAGAACTGCTTACAGCGGCGTTTGTATTTGCAATATTATTTGGAATTATGTTTTTTTACACTTTGTTTTTAGCATATGTTCCGAATATCTTTGGTAAAATTCCAAAATATATTTTAATTATTGCTTCTGCAATATTAATTCCATGCACATTTATAGTATTTAGAGATATAAATAGAACGTTAGGGTTTTTAATTGTAATTATTATTAATTATATAATTGGGTATGATAAATTATTTAATAAAAATAATTTATTAGAAAATCTTATTGTATCGTCAATAAGATTCATTAGTCTTATTATAGGTTGTTTATTTGCGTCATACATAATAATGAAAGGCATATGAGATATCTAAAAACAACGTTGCCAAAGTCGCCTCAGGTGCTAATCGCTCCATGTAGCGGGTGGTTGTAGGGTTGCGTTTATAAATAGTAATGTGAAATACCCCGAAAAATGAAGGTGTATAAAAAAGTATACACTTAAATATTATTAAGTATATTTATTAGGCTATAGACATAAATTGAAATATATATGATTATATATATAGAGGTATATATGGCTTTAGCAACTGTAAATTTAGCTTTTGAAGATGATTTTATTAGGCAAATTGACTATTTCGCAAATAATGAATCCCTTACACGTACGGATTTAATATATAACTCTATTAAGATGTATATAAATCGTAAACAAAAACTACAAGAATTATATGCATACGGGGAAAAAATAGCAAAAGAAAATAAATTTACTGAAGAGGATATTATTAATGATATAAAAGAGTATAGAAAAAATAAATGAGAGTTGTATTGGATACAAACATATTTTTTTCATCATTTTATTGGGCAGGAAATCCAAGGAAAGTTTTTGATAGGATTACAAAAGGATTAGATGAATTATTTATTACTGATGAGATTTTGAATGAAATAGTATCTGTAATGGAAAAGAAAAAATATAAAGTAAATAAAAATGAAATTAATGAATATATAAAAATAATTGAAAGTTACTCAATAAAAATAATATCTAAGAATATTCCAGAAGTTAGTAGAGATATAGATGATAATAAAATATTACAATGTGCAGTTGATGGAAATTGTGATTTTATTATAACTGGAGATGAGGATTTATTGGTATTAAGAGAATATAATAATATTAAAATAATAAAACCAAGAGAATATTTAGAATTATTTTTTAATTAGAAATGTGCAGCCATCGCCTAACAGGATTATTTATGCTTCGCCGTCAAAAGTAGGCTCGGGTTACGGTTGGCTAGGTAGCTCCCATAGTGAAGATTGAGGGTTATGTCTAGAGAGTTAAGCGAAATACCCCGAAAATGAAGGTGTATAAAAAAGTATACACTATAGTTGACATATTTTATTTAATATCATATAATAATATCTGTGAATATTGAAGCAATAAATGCCTTAAAACAGGCAATTAAGAATGAAAATTTACTCAAAAAATACAATTTAGATAAAATTGGTATTTTTGGCTCTTTTGCAAGAGGTGAAAAAGCCAATGATATTGATTTTTATATAGATTTGGATAATTATAATATAAAAAATTTAATACCATTAAAAAATGATCTTGAAATTATTACAAAAAAAGAAGTGGACATAATGTTAAAAAAATATGCAAATCCAATAGTTTTATATCGTGCGAGAAAGGATATGATATATGTTACCCAATGAAAAAATGATCTAATGTATTTATTTAATATTTTAGAATATATTGGAAGAATATGGAAATATACAGAAGAAATAAATGACGCAGATGAATTATTTGAGAAGAATGAACAATTAAATTTAAATGCTTCATTAACATTATTAGCAAATATTGGTGAAAATGTATCAAAAATTTCTGAAAAATTAAAAAAGGAATATTCCAATATCGAGTGGAAACAAATAAAAGAATTTAGAAATAAAATTGTACATGATTATACTGGAATTGATTTAGTTATAGTGTATGAAATTATAACAAATGATCTAAAAATATTAAATCCAGAAATTGAAAAAATAATTAAAGAAAAAATTAAATCAAATATATTTGATATCGAAGAAATAAAAGTATGTAAAAATAGTAATCATTATAAATATATTAATTATGAAAATATAATGTGAAGTAACAGGGTGCTTTGTCACAGTCTAACACACAATCAGCGCAAGAATGCATTTTTGGAACTCTGCGCCTTTGTGATGTTTTGCACTTGCAGTAAAGTTTAAGAGTTGTATTTAAAGATTGTTAAGCGAAATTGAGCTTGACAATATATAATTCATGATATAATTTATAATTATGAAAAGAAAAATTATATTTTCAATAATAGCTTGTTTATTATTATTTTTTGGTGGTTTAATATATCTATGCTTTAGATCGCCAAATATAATTTTATTCAGATGGCTGGAACTTATTAATTTTAATTATTCTATTTTTCAAAATATAGATTTAAAATTATCATCAATTATTATTTATAATTTTCCAAACGCTTTATTTGTATTATTTGGTTATATATTTATATATGTAATTTGGTTTAAAGATAAATATTATTATTTTTTATATACATCAATAATAACAATATTGAGTATTATTTATGAAATAATTACAAAAGATATTTCTGACATAATAACAATATTTATTGCATTTTTAATTAGTTCATTATTATATATAAAATTTCATGGAGTGAATTATGAAAAAAAGAAAATATTAGGAAAGTTATATAGAAAACATAATAAGAATAGAAATTAAATAATGGTGTACGCCCTTACTTCATCTGTACAAACATAGTAATTACCTGACAGTATCCTCCAAATTAAACCCTGTGAGCCCTGCGTGAAGCTATTTCATATGATCTTTGTAATAATTAATAAAAATTCCTCTTAAACAGTTGACAAAATAGGCTTTATAATGTATTATTAAAGTACTAGTTAAATTAGGAGGAATATATGAATGTAAATTTAAAACAGGATGTAAAACCAATTTCTTATATAAAAACTAATGCGGCAGAAATGATGGATTATATAAATGAAAATAAAAATCCAATAATTATTACCCAGCATGGTGAGGCAAAAGGAGTATTTTTAGACATTGAATCTTATCAGGATATGGTTAACGCATTATCTTTAATGAAATTATTGCAATTTTCGGAAAAAGCTATTCGTGAAGGTAAAGTATATGATAATAACCAAGTATTTTCTGAATTAAGAAAAAAAATTGGTAAAAAAAATGGATAAAGAATATGACATAAAATGGGCTTCGCCTGCAAGAGATGATATTAATGAAATCATTGATTATATTGCAAAAACAAATGAAATTTATGCTATAAAAGTTTTAGATAAAATAGAGGAAAATGTAGAAAAATTAAAAACATTCCCTACTCTTTATCGAACTGTTCCAGAATTGGAAAAATATGGATATTATATTTATCGTGAAATAATTGTAGATTATTGGCGTGTAATATATAAAATTGAAAATAATCTTATTTATATAATGTTAGTAATTGATAGTAGAAGAAATCTTGAAGATATATTATTAAAAATAATATTATTAAGAGAAAATGAAATATAAAATGCGCAAAACCAGCACATAACTCATGATTAGCACTGCCTGCGTACTTTCACCTTTTCGGCTGGCTTTAAGTCAATTGCCTAAGAGCATTTGGCTCTAGCTTGCTTCTAGGCCAGCCTATACTCAAAATATTACAATAATAATCTTACACTTATTTAGGCTGTAATATAATTAAAATTATTGATAAGTTAGTAAAAAAATTATAAAGTATAAAGTATAATATATTTGATTATTTTTCTTGACATTAATTTTAATATATTATAATATTATGCTATAAGGAGAAGGATATGGTTAATAAAATAATCATCATAGGAATTACTGTTCTTTTATTATCATGTGGCGGGAATAATCAAGATAGGGTTTCTAGAGATGATATTATAGCATATATGGATGAATATTTTGAAAATGTAAAACAATATGATTTTAAACTAATCGAATCATTTTATTCAGAAACAATGTATACAGATACAAGTAAAGAAGAATGGAATGACTTACTTAATAGAATACATGCAATTCTTGGAGAGTTAGTTTCTGTAAAATTAACATCTTGGAATATAAGATCAAATTTAAGTACTTCTGGATCGGGAACAACTTATACATTTGTTTATAATAACGTATATGAAAATGGCGAATCTACAGAAACAGTTGCTATATTTGTGCCAAGAGGGACAAAAGAAATTGGAATTATCGGACATCATTTTACTTCTAATGCATTTTTGAGATTATAGTATTTTTGTAATGTCTACCAATTCGTAAGGAGTTGTTTAAAAATGAAAGGCATAATATATGGAAAAAAACAAATAAAGCTGTCAAGTTTTGCAATTTTATCTTTTTTTATTTCTCTAACGCTTTGTTTTTCTGTAATTATTATGACAATTATAAACAGGGAAAATATAGAGAAGCTCCAGATGGAACATCTAATACTAGAAAAAACTAATCGTATTAATGAAGTAATTTCTAGACTTCTTTATAAAACAAACTCGCTTTCAATGATGGTTATACTGGAGGATGGTAATCTTGATAATTTTGATCGATTCGCTCCTTCTATAGTAGATGACCCTTCAATTTTAAATATTCTTGTTGCTCCTGATGGTATTGTTTCAAATGTGTATCCAATAGAAGGCAACAGTGCAGTTCTTGGATTGAATTTTTTTGCCGAAAACGCCGGTAATAGAGAAGCAATTACTGCAATAAATACCGGAAGATTAGTGCTTGGCGGTCCGTTTTTATCCGCACAAGGCATCGAAGTTTTGGTCGGCAGATTACCTGTATTTATTGATACCCCAGATGAAAAACAAAGGTTTTGGGGATTAGTTTCAGTTACGCTAAGATTTCCGCATGCTTTAGACGGCGCCGAACTTAGTATTTTAAATACTAAAGGGTTTGCCTATGAATTATGGAGAATAAACCCTGATACAGGAGAAAAACAAGTTATAGTGAGCGACTATGAATACGCAGGATCAAATCCCCGATTTATCGAAAAACATATTCCCATTATAAATGCCGACTGGTACTTGAGAGTATGGCCGGTTAGAATGTGGTACAGTTATCCTGAAAATTTGCTTATTATAATTGCAGGTTTTTTTATTAGTCTTCTTGTATTTTTTGTAGTACAAAACAATACAGAATTAAAGCAAATGGGATTTGTTCTGGAAAGCATGGCAAAATGCGATTCATTAACTGGAATTTATAACAGACGTCATTTTATGGAAAGTACAAAAATAGATATTGACAGAATTCGCCGTACAAATGAAGATTGTTTTGTGATACTTTTCGATCTTGATAGGTTTAAAAGTATAAACGATATACACGGTCATTATATTGGTGATAATGTTTTGATAGAAACAACTTCACGTATAAAAACAATTATTCGTCCTTATGATATTTTTGCGCGTTATGGAGGAGAAGAATTTATTATATATTTATCAGGGATAAATAAAAGAAGCATAATAGATATGGCAGAACGTTTGCGATTAAGCTTATGTGATAAAAAATTTGAATACGAAGGCGTAAGTTTGGATTCTTCTGCGAGTTTTGGTATAGCGCAGATTATTGAATATGATATTAATAAAGCCATTATGCATGCAGACAAAGCGCTTTATAAAGCAAAAAATGAAGGACGCAATAAAGTCGTTTTTTGGGATTAATTTTTTAGAAAATACTGTAAATTTTGCTTGATATTATTAATAATAACTTTATATATTAAGGAGAAATGAAATGGATCGGCAATATTCTTTTATAAAGCAAATAAAAAATGATTATTTTACATTTTTAAGTTTAATTGGTTTTGCAATATTTTTAGCTGCTTTTATTGGTGTTTCTGTTTTTGGTATAGCGCTTACAAAAAGAGATGGACTTATAGATTTTAGTGAAGATCCTTTTTTTCAGATGATATTAGGTATTATTTTTGGATCTATTTCGTTATTATGTTTAGTATGGTTTATTTTCAGAATTAGAGCAGGAAAATATTTTGTAGACAATGGTTTAGAATTGGAAGCAGAAATATTTAATGTTTTTTATGAAAGAGACAGAGGCAGGATAGAATACAGCTATGAAATTAATAATAATATTTTCAAAAGAGGCAGTGCGGTACCGAAATATGAAAGTTCAAAAATATATGAAAAAGGCGAGAAAATAAAAATATTGGTACATCCAATTAATAATAATAAAAATGTAATAAAGGATCATTTTATTATTTAGTTTTTATATTAAAAAGGAGTTAATTATTAAGAAAATATTATTTTTTATTTTCATTTTTAATGCCTCTATTGCATTTTGCGGAGGTCCTGATATTGTCTTATATATAAGAAATTCCTCAGAAAGAGATATGTACATAATGATAAGAACATCTCCATTAGTTGAATCAAACATTATAATTAATGAGGATATTATTGGAAAAATGGTATTAGTATCAAGTCATAGAGATATAATGTTATTATATGCTTTTGGGAATTATTTTTATGATGATATTAGAAAGATATTAAATAGTATTTCTGAGATTAATATATACAATTCTGAAGGTATTCAAGTACTGAATACAGATGAAATAAAAGATCGTATTGAAAGACAGATTAATAGAAGCCATAATTATTTAAGAGGTAGTTTTTTTATTAATATTAATCCAAATTATTAAGGAGCATCCAATGGAAATAAAAAAAGCAATTTATGAGGATTTAGCAGAAATATTAGATTTGCAAAAGTTGGCTTATTTAAGTGAAGCAAAATTATTAAATGATTATAATATCCAGCCTCTTATTCAAACATTAGATGAATTGCAAAATCAATTTATGCAATATAATACAGGAGTTATATTAAAATTGACAAAATTATTAATTATACTAAATTGGAGAGAATAATAAAGCGTGAAAAAAAGAATAGTTCTTTTTATGATATTTTTATTATTATTAATTAATGTGTTTTCTGATGAGGAAAATATTTATCAAAAAAGTGCTTATGAATATGATAATATTTTTGCTGTTAATGAAAATAATGAATTTAAAATATTGGGAAATATGGAAATCGAGAATAAAAATATTATTTTTGCTAATTATGTAAATATTTGGGGAGATTCAAAAAGAGCTTCTTGGAAGTTTATGTTATTTTTAGAAAACGGAATATTTTTAGGGATGTATACGGGAATAGTATTTGATATTGAAAGTATTATTATAAATGATCAAATGATTATCTTTCCTTTTGATTCAAAAGACGGTAATATAATTGATTTTTCTAATGGAATACCAGATAGAGTTTGGATTGATGGATATCTATATGAATATTTAGAAATTAATAAGCCCAATAAAGAAATAAATTCTAGGTTATTTTTGATTATATGTATTATTATATTATTTTTTGTAATCTTAATAATTATTATTTTGGTATATTTGAGAACAAGAAAAAAGAATATATCCTTTTACCGGAAATAATCGAAAATCAGTTTTGTAAACTAAAAAGTTAATAATACTCTAAAAACCCATGCCAGGCGGCATTTGCATTCCCTGCGGCATACCGGGAATACCTTTGCCCTTTGCCATCTTTTTCATCATGCCGCGCATTTTTTCGAACTTTTTTAATAGGCGCGAAACTTCTGCAACAGATGTTCCGGAACCTCTTGCGATTCTGCTTCTGCGCGGCGGTCCTATTATCAAGTGATTATATCGTTCTTTAAATGTCATAGAACTCAATATCGCTTCTTGGCTTTTTAATTCGGCTTTGTCTATATCATCTTCGCTTATTTGTCCCTGCATGCCGGGAATCATCTCCAGCATTTTTTGCAGAGAACCCATTTTTTTCATTGCGCGTATTTGGTTGAGCCAGTCATCGAGCGTAAAGTTTTCTTTCTCCATTTTTTTCTGGAGTTCCAGCGCTTCTTTTTCGTCAATTACTTCCTGCGCTTTTTCTACAAGGCTGACAACATCACCCATGCCGAGAATACGGCCTGCAATGCGCTCAGGGTGAAAAGGCTCAAAGTCTTCGGGTTTTTCTCCGGTGCCTGTAAACTTAAGCGCTTTTCCTGTAACGGTTTTGAGCGAGAGAGCAGCGCCGCCTCTTGTATCAGAATCAAACTTGCTTAAGATAACTCCGGTAAGTCCGATTTTTTCATCAAATGTTTTTGCAATGTCTGCGGCGGCTTGTCCGGTCATCGAATCTGCGACAAGGAGCATTTCATCGGGTTTGACGGTATTTTTAAGACGAGAAAGTTCGTTCATCATCGGCTCATCAATTTGCATGCGGCCTGTCGTGTCGATGATGACAGTATCGATCATATTCTTTTTTGCCCACGCGATTGCATTCTGATAAACTTTTACGCTGTCTTTTGCGCCTTCTTCTTTATGGACAGGAATACCTATCTGTCCGCCGAGTACAGCCAGCTGTTCCATAGCGGCAGGACGTAAGGTCGCATGCGATGAGCATAGGTTTGCGGCCTTCTTTTTTTAGGCGAAGCGCAAGTTTTGCCGCGCTTGTGGTTTTTCCTGAGCCCTGCAATCCAAGTACAAGAATCGAAGAAATTACATCAGGACCGCGAAGTTTTAAAGCGCGGCTTGCAGGATCTTCATCTCCAAGAAACGATACAAGTTTGTCATGAACAATTTTAATAAATTGCTGCCCGGGATCTACCGAGCGCAGAACTTTTTCGCCTTTTGCTTCTTCTATCGTTGAATTTACAAAACGTCTTACAACACGCAGGTTTACATCGGCATCGAGCAGTGCCATTTTAATCGCTTCTACCGCGTCTTCGATATTTTTTTCGTTAATTGACGCTTTGCCTGTAACAAAACGCATAGCGTCGGTGATTTTTCCTGTTAGTTTTTCAAACATTTTTACTCCGCATTTTTCCGTCTAGGTGTCCAAGGAAATCCTGTATCTCCCATCCAGAGTTAGTTGTATATACATCAAAACTATGTTTCATATTAAGCTGATAGGGACGCAGCCTCTTTTGATTCTGCGCATTCTTTGTTTCTATTATTCTGTCTATTATACGCTGAATATCGTTTTCGGCATTTGTGATAATTATAAATTCATCTCCGCCGTAGCGTACCGCAAAATCCGTGTGCCTTATGCAGCTTTTAATAATTGTGCTGGTGTCACGTAAAGCATTATCGCCTTCTAAATAACCAAACGAATTATTAATATCTTCCAGATATTCAAGGTCTAGTTTTAAAAAGGCATATTCTTTTTTTATTGACTGTTTAGAAATTTTGTTTATATATTCATAAAAATTATTTCTGTTGCCGATTCCCGTCAGACTGTCTATTTTTGCGTCTGCCCTTATTATAAAGAAGTACATGTACAATATTGCGGCTGTAACGCATGGCCATATAAGGTTTGTTGTTCTCAGTGCGATGTCGATTGCCGCTCCGACAGCTGCAATAAGGACAAAAAATATGGTAAGTATAATTTGGGTTCGCTTAATGTATTTCGGCGCAAGGCTTACATTAATTAAAATTAATATAATAGGGAGATAGCTTATAAATACCTGAAGAAGGTAAAGGGAGCCCGGTATATAAACGCTGTCCCTTGAGATATAAAAGTAATAACCAAGATTAAAGTTGGGGATAATGCTGATTGCATAAATCACCAGTACCACTGTTACTATTTTAAAGAATTTTTTTGTTCTTAAAATATTGCCGTGGGCAAAATAATCGATAAAAACTGTTACATAGTAATAACAGCAGTTGCGCGCAATAAGATATATAGACCAAACATAGTAAAGCGTGTTATTTATTTCGGCTCCGGGCGGTTCCGTTAAGCCAAAAACTATAAGGAAAATTGCCTGATTTCTTTCGAGGGTTAAACCTATAAAATCGAAAACTGCCGAAACAAAAACGGCGCTCAGCATTACTATCAATAGTTTGCGCTGGAAGTTATCTGTATTATACTTGCGCAGATAGTCCGCAGCAATGATGAGAATTATTATAGATGAGCCAATGGCAGTGTTAAAGTATTCAAATATTATCATATCTGACTGCCTCTGCCGGTATCTATGCCGCCTGTGACTCTGTCACTAACGCGCCTATTTTCTTTATTGTGCTTGTGCATAAACTTATCGATGTGAGTTAAGAATTCATCTATCGGCTGGTTCCCGTCGGCAGTATAATTATCGTATCCGCAGCAAATGCTGATATTGTACGGCTTTTCGCTTTTTTCGTTGAGGTTTATAAGTTCGTTTTCTATTTGCGCAACCAGCGCTTTTATATCGTTTTCGGCTTTTGTTAAAAGGATAAACTCGTCGCCGCCGTAACGAGCATAAAAATCAGTTTTTTTGGCGCAGTTTTTTATTACCTGTGCAAAATTTCTAAGAGCATTGTCGCCTTCCAAATGTCCGTAAATATCATTTATAGATTTAAAATTATTTATATCAAGCATTGCGACTGCCCATGATTCGCCTGTTTTGTTACGGGAGATCTTTGTAAAAAATTCAAAAAAACTGTACCGGTTGCCGAGACCTGTCAAATTATCGGTTTTGTTTTCTTTTAGAATTATATAAAGATATGTAAATAAAAGAAGCGCTGCCATAACAGGCCAAATTGCTTTTATAGAACCGGTAAAAATATTAAAACTCATGCTGACTGCAAAAAGAGAAAGCAGAACAATAATTAACTGGTTTATATTTTTACGCATTTTACTGAGGTAAATTACAATGCTTATAGAAATAATTACCGGCAATACATTGATTGTATAACGGATGACGGCGTTTTCTGCAAAAATATTGATTGTTGCCGCATTAAACATTGTTAAAAGCAGATCCATTACAAGGGACAACAGCGTTATTGCCAAAAAGGTGCAAAAGATGTTTTTTAATATACGGTCACCGGAATATTTTATCGAGCATTCTGCCAGAATTACAACTATGATTAATGCAGAGCCGAAAAAAATATTCAGGATATTCGGAAGACTCATTAGATATTCCAGTTTTCTAGTAAGTTCTTGCAAAATTCCATAGGTTCGAGTTCGCGGTTTAGGAGTTTGCATAGACCTATAGAAACCGGCATTTTTAATTTGTGTTTTTCCGCGATTTGACGAATGTATTTTGCGGCGGCAACGCCTTCCGGCAGATAGCCGATTTCGCCGATTCGTGAAATTATATCATCGATATTCTTATAGGATTTAAGAATGTTTTTTTCTATTAATTCTCTGCCGAAACGGCGGTTTCTTCCGTAAACAGAACGGCAGGTAACATCCAAATCCCCGATACCCGAAATTGACGTAAATGTTTCGGGGTGAGTTGCTCCCAATGCTTTGCCAAGTATCTGTATCTCGTTTAATCCTGCGGCTAATAGAAGCGATTCTGTTCCGTCACCGAACATGTCCGTTTTTCCCATTGTTTTTAACGCATCCAGCATACCAAACGCAATTGCAATTACGTTCTTTGCCGCCGCCGATACTTGAACGCCGCGGACATCAAGCGATGAATATACAAGAAGGCGAGGTCCTCTTAACAAGTCCCTAAAACGGATTGAATTTTTTGCGTTTTCGCTTGCCGCTATAAGACCTGTTATTTTTCCGCAGGAAACTTCTTCTGCGTGGGATGGACCCGATATATAAACAAGCGATTGACGGAAGAAGCCGGGCAGGTAGTCTTCCATTGTTTCTACAATTAAGCGCGGTCCGTTATTTTCGGCGGGCAGAAATCCCTTTGTAATTACAGCGATAACTGACTTGCCTTCCCGTATAGAATTTACAGAGAGGGTTTTTTTTAAAGTATCCAAAAGGAATAATGACGGCACCGCATAAATGATGTATTGCTTTCCTTCTGCAGCTTCTTCGATATCAGAAGTGGCTTTTAGTGTTTTTGGTAATTTAACATCCGGTAAATACCTTGTATTTTCATGTTTTTGATTTATGCCGTCACGGACATCGGTCTCGTAACTCCAGACAAGGACTTCTTTTCCTTTTTCTGCGATTACCTTGGCAATTGTTGTTCCCCAGGCTCCAGCCCCAAGAACGGCTATTTGTGTACTCATACTTTATTATGACCTGTTTTGCTGATTTTCTCAATCACAAAAATGCCTTAAATACACTTGAATGTGCTTCGACACCGTGATAATCTTAAATTGTGAAGAAATTAGCCAAATTAATCATTTTTTTCACTCTCACTTTCATCATTGTGTTCTTAGCGGCAACAACGGTAAAGTATCTTTCGTTACGGGTTGAATGGGCAAAAAGTCTGTCTTTTAAGCCCGAAACTACTATTACCCTAATGCTTTCCGCTGCCTATTGGGCTTTATCCTTATCCCTGTTTTCTACAATTTTAATGGCATTAAATTACGTTGTAAGAAAAGGCTATTCTGCGTTTTTAGCAGTTATTTGTATAATGGTTATGTCTTTTTTTTACAGCTATGGTATCTCTATTATTTTGAATCAATGGAAGTCTATGCCTCCAGCCGAGAGCCAAACAAAAGCCCTTGGGTCACGAGGTTTAAAACTCTCGCAGAATCTTACCAGAAGCGATTCGGTTATTGTTTTATTAAACGGAGCGGAAGATCCGTATGGTCCAAGATTAACGGCTATTTCCGGTCAGCCTTTTATTTATCATCAGTCTGTAAATACAGATTTTGAACTTCCGCCGGTGCCGTTTGGGGATGAAACTCCGCAGTTTTTAAAAAGCCTTTCTATAGATCTAAGGCTCAATGCACAGCGGCTTAATGAAAAATTCAACGAAGGGTTTGATTCGTTTTTGATCTATGCAGGCTCATTAATTTTTCTTTTATGTTCGCTCGGGTATGCCGTCAAGTTCAGCGTATGGCCGCTTGCAAATCTTTTTCTTGCTACCCTTGCTTTTAGGGGCATACTTGCTTTTGAGACTTTCTTTAATACTCCGGAGATTCTTGGCTGGGTGGAATCATTCCTTGGCAGCATGCTCCCGGTTACTCTTGCCCTTCCTGCGCTGTTCCTTGGATTTGGCTTGCTTTTAAATGTATATTCGCTCCTTTCTTTTGCTTCGAGAAGGAGGTTTGAAGATGATTAATATTGACAGAATCCGCGCTCCTAATTTTATATTTTTTGTTTATATCGCTGTCTCTATTTTATTAATAATGATCTTTCGTTTTATTTTTCCGGGCGCGGAATCTCCGTTAATAATTTACTTGTTTAACTGGCGGATTTTACAGGGTGTTTTGGAAGTATTTAATTTGTTTCCCGCTCTCGCCTTGTCCGCGCTTGTAATTCCCTTTGGCATGGCTTCGTTCGAAGAAAACTATCAGAGTTTTTCGGAAATATTTTTTAAGCGCCTTGCTGTTTCTGTTGTCACTGCAATTATTGCCGCTGTTATTTACGGGCTCATTTTCTTTCTTGCTCTCCCTATGTTAAAAAATTACGAAGAAGGTCTCAAATACAGCGGAGAACTCTATCATCTTGCTAAAAAAAATGCGCAGGAGCGCAGGGATTCCGGCGAATGGTTCGAAGCCGCGCAGTTTATTGGTATTTGCGATCGTATATGGTACCACAGTCCGGAGCTTGTTTCTCTCAGGGATGAAATTAATATCAATCTCGAAGAGCAGCTTGCGATGGAAAGCATAGAAGAATATTATGCCCGCGCGGCATTGGCAAGAGAACGCCAGCGCATAGAGATCTCTCCGTTATCGGAAGATCAAAGACCTCTTACTTCTACTCAGGCAATCGCAATGGGAAGGACTGCTTTTAGTCAAGAGAGGTATTTTGACGCGCACTGGCTTGCAAATCTTGGAATGAGGCTTGCCGGAAACAATAATGTCGAGCAGGCGGCTGCCGCGCGTCTTGCAGGCGAAGCATGGGACATGATTTCTTCGCAGGCTCCGAATCAGAGAGATATCCGCCTGTTAAATATATTTAATTTAAAACTATCAGGGTATCAGGCGATGGAAGCTGGCGACTGGATTAGGGCTTACTACATTTTCCTAGAACTTATGTCTATCACGCCTGACGATCCTGATGTAAAAAACTTTTATGCGGCAAGCGAAGAAGGCGCTAAAACAGTTGCATTTTTCATTGATGAGATGGAGCTCTCAATCGGAGAAATTTTAACTGACGCCGTATTCTCTCTGCCTCATAAATCCGGCAGGGCAGTTATGCGGTTTTCCAGCTTTACAATATCCGCGGATGTCGCTTACGGGTTTGGACTTGATTATATGGAGTTTGACGATGATTCCAATCCAAAGGCAAGTGTTACATCCCGTTATGCGAAACTACTGCCTGTTACAATTGCCGATAAACAGCAGATACTTGTTTTAACAAATGCGCTGGATCGGACAGATAAAGACGGAAACTTTGACAGCGAATGGCAGTTTGGAACCCCGGAGCCCGGCGGAATATTTTTAGATATCGATTTTGAAGATTTTATTCTTATTTCGCACGTTCGCCGCGGGTTAGCAAACCTTCCTATTAATGAACTTTTTGCCGCCGCAGAAAGGCTGGATGATGCCGGTTATGTAACGCAGATTTTTCAGGCAGAAATTTTAAACCGCTTTGGCAGCGCTTTATTCTTTTTGCCTGCGGCAATTTTTGTAATTATTATTGCATGGCGTTACCGCGCCAAACAAAGACCGCGGTATCTGTTTGCGCTTCTTTTGCCGGTACTGCCGATTGTTTTTCATGGGTTTGTCTTTTTATACCGTTCGGTAATAAATACATTGGGCATTTGGCTTATTTTAAGTATTGGCTTTACTGCAGCTCTTGTTGTGTATATTGCAACTCTTGCCGTATCGCTGTTTGTTTCGCTCATTGCGCTGTCGGCTCAGCATAGTTAAAGACACAGCCGCCGTAAAAATTTACCGCCGGCATTACGCATTAATTGAGTTTTCCAGATTAAGCAGTTTCTGTTTTAGCTCCAAACCGCCTGCGTACCCTGTAAGGCTTCCGTCTTTGCCGATTACCCGGTGACATGGGATTATTATTGGTATTGGGTTGCGGTTATTTGCCATGCCGGCAGCGCGGCATGCTTTTGGGCTTCCGCTTTTAACAGCCAGTTGTTCATAACTCCAAGTTTCGCCGTACGGAATAGTTTGCAGTATGTTCCAGATTTTTACTTGAAACTCAGTTCCATTCAAAATAATGGGTAAGTCAAATACTTTTCGTTTTTTATTTAAATATTCATCAAGCTGTTGTATTGTTTTGCCGATTAGCGGAGTTTTTGTTTCTGTAAAATCCCTGCGGAAACTTTTATTTATAAATGAAATATTACATATTGCGTCTTGTTCTTCTGTTATTAAAAGGTTACACAATTTATTGGAATAAATGAATAAAGATTTCATTTAAAAAGTGTAACACATAATTAGATTTTTGGTTATAGATTTATATGTATGTCATTGGAGGTTTACAATTATGAAGAAGTTTACAATTATTCTGTTAATTGCTGTTTTAGCTGCAGGAAGCGTTTTTGGTCAGGACAGAACAAATCGCCAAAGCCGCGAAGGCCGTCAGGTAGAAAACTGGCAAGGCCGTGAAAATCGTTCGACCGAAGGCCGCACGACTGAAGGTCGTCAGGCTGAGAATCAGGTTCGAGAACGACAGAATACTAATCGTTCGGCTCAGGAACGCCAAGCCCGGGAACGTCAGGTTCCAAATCGCGAGAATCAAAGACAGGCAGAAACTGTAACAGTCGAAGGAACATTAAAGTTATCAAGAGGCATGATAGCTCTGGAAAGCGCAGGTAATACTTTTTATATTCCGCTGCTTACCCGTTATATCGGTTTTATTAATGGATTAAGGGAAGGAGCAAATGTTTCTATAGAAGGCCGCAGTTTTAGGAACGTCATTCATCCGGTAAAGGTTACGATTGACGGCAGAGCATATGATTTTAATATGCGCCCGCGTGCCAATAACAATGTAAGACCTGGTCAGGGAAATGATAGAAGGAATGTACACGGAAGAAGAGGCTGCAGATGTGGATGCAGTCCTGCAGGAAATCCGGCGTAAATCATAACCGGATCAGGTAATCGGCGCCCTGTTGTATAACAGGGCGTTTTTTGTAATTATTAGAAATGCTTTTGTTTAATTATCTTCCCGGTAAGGCGGTTAGATTTATCAAAAAAAATCCTGTCGCTTCCCGGTATATAATGGATGGTTTGTTTATAACAAGCGCCACCAGTATAACAATGAGCAGTTTTAACTTGTTTGCGCTTCGTTTGGGCGCAGATGATTTTCAGTTAAGCCTTATACAGTTTCTTCCGCAGATATTTACAATGCTTATTTTAATACCGGGCGGATTATTTATGGACAGCCTGCATAATAAAAAACGGATAGTAATTATAACGCTTGTCCTTTTAATGCTGGGGGTGCTGTTTTGCAGTTTATCGCCTTTCGTTTATGCTCTCGCCATTCCTTTCTTTTTGGGAGCGGTTATGTTCACAGGCGGAGCTTTGGCGCTTTATAATATTGCATGGCAGTCATTTTTTCCGGCTGTTGTAGATATAAATACAAGAAACTATGTGCTTACTTTTAGAACCCGTGTGTCTTTATTTGCCGGAATGCTAGTGCCGCTGTTAATCGGTATTGTACTGACAAGTATAGGAACCGTAAGCGGAAAAATTATCGCTCATCAGGGGTTTTTTATATGTACGATTTTTTTACTTTTATTTGCTGCTTTTAATTTTAACAGGTTCCGGGTAAAGCAAATATATGCAAATACGCCTGTATCAGCGGCAAAAAAGGTTTCGCTGGCAGAACTAAAAAATTCATGCAAAACCCTTTTAAAAAACAAGCATTTTTTATTATTTGCCGTTACCGCTCTGTTTTTTCATATGACTTGGCATTTTGACTGGACTTTGTATTTTATAGGACAGGTTACATATCTTGGAATGAACGAACTTCAGCTTGGACTTGTCCCTTTGGGAGCGGCAGTTATTCAGCTTTTAACGCTCAAATTCTGGAGCCGTAAAAACGAAAAACATGGAGTTGTACTGCCGTTTACTTTTGGTATTTTAGGGTTGAGCCTATGCCCCGCTTTTTTGGCAATCGCTGTAAGTGTGCCGATTTCTGCGGGACCTCATCTTTTTGTTATTTTGCATACAATCGCGCATATTCCTTTTTGTGTTATTACTTTGAATCTTTTTCAATGCCTATTGCAGGTTGTTGACGAAGAAAACCGCAGTTTTTCCCTTTCTGTTTTTGCAACCCTGCTTTGCCTCTCCAATGCGGTAATGCCGGTAGCTGGAGTTAAACTATACCATGCGCTTGGCGGGGACTTAGACGGATTCCGGCATGCATTAATTATTATATTTGTCATGCGCCTTTTTGCCGCAGGTTTCTGGTTGTTGCGGTGGCGTTGCGGTCTTTTTCCTAAAAAAGTATAGTTATATTGTATAATTTGTTTATTTATGGTACAATCTGCAAATGAAGACAATTTTTGCAGTAGATGACAACCACGTTAACCTTTTAATTGCAGAAGAAACATTGTCGGAACACTATGATGTTTTTACCCTCTCGTCGGCTTCATTAATGTATGATCTGTTAAATGATGTAATGCCGGATCTCATTCTGCTGGATATAGTAATGCCCGAGATCGGCGGGTTCGAAGCCTTAAAACACTTAAAATCTGATAAGCGGTATTCCCATATACCTGTTATTTTTTTAACAAGCAAAAACGATGTAGATACCGAAGCTCAGGGACTCGAAATGGGCGTAGCGGATTTTATTTCTAAACCTTTCTCTAAACCGGTTCTTCTTAACCGCATTAGGATTCAGCTTGATATAGAAGAGGTAATCAGGGAAAGAAACGCAATGCTGCAGCTTAGGACAGAAAGACTGTTAAGACTGCAAAACAGCATGGCTTCGGTATTAGCGACTATGGTAGAAAACCGCGATAATCTGACAGGAAGGCATATCGAACGCACCACAAAATATATTCATATTTTATTAAATGCAATGACAGAAAACTGCGTATATACAGAAGAAATACATGACTGGAATGTAGAACTTGTCGCTTCGTCAGCGCGCCTTCATGATATCGGCAAAATTGTAATTACAGATCTGATATTAAATAAACAGGGCTCTTTGACAGAAGAAGAATTTGAAAAAATGAAAACACACGCCTCCGAGGGCGAAAAAATAATAGACAGCATTATTGCTGATTCCGGAGACGGTTACTTTTTACAGAATGCCAAATTGTTCGCGGGCAGTCACCACGAAAAATGGGACGGCTCAGGGTATCCGAGAAAAATCAAGGGAGCGGATATTCCGCTGCAGGGGCGTATCATGGCGATTGCTGATGTATACGACGCGCTGGTTTCGGAACGCTCATATAAAAAAGCATTCCCGCACGAAAAAGCATTAGAGATTATTAAAGAAGCCAGCGGTACGCATTTTGATCCGGCGTTAATAAATGTATTCCTTGCGTGCGAAAAAGAATTCGTAAAAGTGGTGTCAGAATGACCGCTGTTAAAAAACAGTTAGTTATTGCCTTTTTTATTATATACGCTGTATTTTTTATTTTTTCGTGCTCTGTACCAATTGAGCTGACAGAAGATTTTGACATAGATCAAATCGAATCCTACAAAGAAATACCCGGCATAACCCCCGGAGAAATTGAAGCTATCGAAGCTTTAAAAGCGTCAAGGACAGAATTTATTTACGGCAGTATGCTGTCGACCGAAGCTTTTATTCTGCAAGACGGAACCTACGCAGGGTTTACAGAATTATTTAGAATGCGTATTTCCGAATTATTTGGCATTCCTTTTTCTTTGCACCTTCATTCATGGACAGATCTAAAAAACGGGATAGACGATAAGACAATCGATTTTACAAACGAAATGACTCCAACGCCGGAACGAAGGCAGTTATATTTTATGTCATATCCTGTCGCAGAGCGCGGGCTTGGCGTTTTTACGCGGAACGATCTAACGCAGATTAAAATGGAAGATCTTAACGGTCTTAGAATAGGGTTTTATAAAGGGACAATTACAGCCGAATCTATTTTGGCAGTTTATCCCGATCTTAAGTTTCAAATTGTTGACGTTTTTGATGATCTTGATGTAATAGAAAAACTTTCATCAGGCGCAATAGATGCTTTTATTGACGAAGCCAAAAGCGCAATTGCTTTTAGCGGCTTTTTTACTCACAATAATATTCTTCCGTTGGTGTATACCCCTGTTTCTTTAACTACAGGAAACCCGGAACTAGCTCCCATTATATCGGTTATAGACAAATATTTAGCCTCGGGCGGAATAGATCAGCTTTATTCATTTTACAGAGAAGGTCATAATCAATATTCAAAATTCAATTTTTATAATTCATTAACCAATCAAGAAAAAATATTCCTTGATAGTTTATCTGTATCTGGCAGTAAAATCCCCGTTGCTTTCGAAAGCGACAATTACCCGATTAGTTTTTTTAACGAAAAGGAAAATGAGTTTCAGGGCGTTGCACTGGATGTTCTTAACGAAGTTACGCTTTTAACCGGCATTGAATTCGAAAACACAAGCAAGCCATACGATTCGTGGCCGCAGATTTTTGAAAGGCTGTCCGTTGGAGAAATATCAATGGTCACGGAGCTTTTATATTCAGAAGAACGAAGAGGCCGCTTTCTCTGGCCGGAAGTTCCGTATGCTGTAAACAGATATGCGCTTGTATCAAGATCGGACTATCCGTATTTAGAGCCGTATCAGGTTGTAAGAGCGAGAGTCGGCGTAATGGCAATGACAGGCCGTGAGGATACTTACCATGCGCTTTTTCCTGATTCGAATAATGTGATACGCTACGAATACCAGAGCGAAGCCTTTGATGCGCTCGAACGCGGCGAAATAGACCTTGTAATGTCTACAGAGTACGATTTTCTTACGCTGATAAATTATCTCGAAAAACCCGGATACAAATTAAATATTGTGTTTAATCGGCCGCTGGTAGAATCTTTTTTTGGGTTTAACATTAACGAAGAAGTATTAAAATCCATTATCAATAAATCCATAACGAATATCGATAGCAGCAGGATCGAGATGGATTGGGTTAACAAAACTTTTAATTATGAAAGAATAATGGCAGAACAAAGCCTGCAGTACGCAAATCAGAGAACTGGGATAATGATGGCTTTCAGCGTAGTATTGCTGCTTCTTTCTATTATACTATCTCTGCTTTTAAGAAGAATTATTTTAACGCGCAAACTCTATAAAAACGAAATTGAAGAAAGAAAGAAGATAGAAAAAGTTATAACCACAGTAAACGAACGCCTGATGTTAATGCTTGATACTTCTCCGTTGTGCGCTCAGATATGGGACAGAAACCTTAATACGATTGACTGTAACGAAGCTGCTGTAAGATTGTACGGCTTTAAGGATAAACAGGAATATGCAGAAAAGTTTGTAACAAGCTGTTCTCCGGAATATCAGCCTGACGGACAGCGTTCTGATGAAAAAGCTATAAGGCTTGTGCAGCAGGCGTTTGACGAAGGTCAATGTAATTTTGGCTGGGTACATCAAATGCCCGACGGCAGCGCTCTGATTCCTGCCGATGTTATGCTCGTAAAAGGAATGTACGGCGCCGAGGATGTTGTTATAGGATATACGCGCGACTTACGTGAGCATAATAAAATGATGAACGTTATAAAGCACAGAGAAAAAATGCTGGAAACATTGAATAAAACAGCCATTGAGTTTATGACACAGCATAGTAAATCTTTCGAAGAAATTATGACAGACGGGTTAAAGTATGTTATAGAAGAGATTGGTTTGGACAGGCTTTCTGTCTGGCGTAATTTTGAAAAAGAAGGCAGGCTTCATGCTTCGCAAATCTTTCGCTGGGACAAGCAGTCAGGCGGCGTAACCGAGCCAACCCCGGAACTAAAAGATGTTTTATATACCAAACTCGCGCCGAGATGGGAAAGTCTTTTGGCAGCAGGAGAGATTATCAATTCTCCAACAAGACTGCTTCCGGAAGCGGCTATGTTTAAGATGTACGGAGTTGTCTCGGCGTTTGTTTCGGCAGTATTTATCGACAACGCTTTTTGGGGATTTGTACTTTTCGAAGACCGCGAAAACGAAAGATTTTTTGACGAAACCAGTTCTGATATTATGCGTTCTATCGCGTTTATGTGCGCCAATACTGTGCTTAGAAATCAATTAATTATAAAAAGTAAAAGCGATACCGCCATGCTGGAAAACGCATTGAATAAAATGTGCGAAGCGATTGAAATGGCAGAGCAGAGCAGCCGGGCAAAAAGTATCTTTCTTGCTCAGATGAGCCACGAGATCCGCACCCCGATGAACGCGATCCTTGGTATCTCTGAGATTAATCTGCAAAAAAATAATCCTTTGGCAAACTCAGAAGAAGGATTTAGAAAAATATACGAATCGGGAAGTTTACTGTTAAAAATCATTAATGACATTTTAGATTTTTCTAAGATCGAAGCGGGCAAACTGGAGATTATTCCCAATAAATACGATGTGCCGATTTTTATTAATGACACTATACAGATAAACCGCTTCCGCTACGAAAGCAAACCTATAGAGTTTAAACTGCAGTTTGACGAGAATATGCCGCTGGAATTAATCGGAGATGAGCTTCGTATCAGGCAAATTTTTAATAACCTGCTTTCTAACGCATATAAATATACGGATGCAGGCGAAATAGGGTTGTCGATTACCTGTGAACAAGACTATGACGAAGATATGGTGCTTCTTATTTTTAAGGTCAGTGATACAGGTCAGGGTATGAATGAGGATCAGGTTGGCAGGCTTTTCGGCGAATACGAACGCTTTAACATGGAAACAAACCGCAGTATCTCCGGAACCGGTTTGGGTATGAGCATTACAAAACGCATTATAGAATTGATGAACGGCAATATAAGCGTAGAAAGCGAAATCGGCGTTGGGTCTGTGTTTACAGTTCGTATTCCTCAGCAAAAATGCAACTTGCTGGTTTGCGGAAAAGAAATAGCCGAAAGCCTGCAAGACTTTAGTTTTCGCAGTACAACGCTTCTTAAAAACGAACAGATTGTTCATGAATATATGCCTGATAATAATGTTCTGGTTGTGGATGATGTCGAATCCAATCTGTATGTCGCAAAGGGATTGTTACAGCCTTACGGACTCAATATAGAAACTGCAAAGAGCGGATATGAAGCTATCGATAAAATCAAAAGCGGCAGTAATTACGACATTATATTTATGGATCATATGATGCCTAAGATGAACGGTATGCAGGCGGCAAAAATAATTCGTGACATGGGTTATAAGAGTCCAATAGTTGCGCTGACAGCGAATGTAATCAGCGGGCAGGAAGAACATTTCCTGACCAATGGTTTTGACGGCTTTATTGCAAAACCGATTGATTCGCGCGAGTTAGATCTTATACTGACCCGTTTTATCCGCGACATTAAACCGCTCGCGATCGAAAATACAGCGCGTAATTCGCAGAATAATAAAAATGAATTAACCAAAATAGAAAAGTTCTTTGTATTAGACGCAGAAAATGCCGTTAATGTGCTAAGAGAACTGGAGCCGTCGCTGCGCAGTCTTTCTGATGAAGAATTAGAACAGTATGTTATCACTGTTCATGGAATAAAAAGCGCATTGGCAAACATTAATGAAACAGAGTTGTCTGGGACTGCATATAAATTAGAACAAGCCGGTCAAAAACGGGACTTTGATGAAATTGCAAATACGCCTGCGTTTACAGATAAGCTTCAGTCTCTATTGGACAAATATAAACCGCTGGAATTAAATAAAGAAGAATCTGACGCAGAAGCTGCAGAAATTTCTGCCGAAGAAAACAAGTTTTTAATAAAAAAATTACAGGATATAAAATATGAGAGCGCTAATTTAAATAAGAGCGCCGTCAAAACATTGCTGGCGGATTTAATACAAAAGACTTGGTCTGTTGATGTTAACACAGTTTTAGAAGAAATCTCTGTAAATCTTTTGCGCGGGGATTTTAAAAAGATAGTGTCTGTAACAGAAAAAGGGATTAACTCCTTTGAGAGGAATTAATCCCTTAAACTATTTGGTTTGAGCTAACTAAGCTCTATTCTGCTTTTTTATTCTACTTTGAACTTTCCTACTTCTGTCTGTAATAAACCGATATTTTCGCGGTTCTTGACGCTCAAATCATTAATATGGTGAACTGCGATGTTAATTTGTTCTGCGCCGTTTGCCATTTCGTTAATACCCATCGAGATTTCCTGAGTTTGTTTTTCCAGTCCTTCGCTTTCTCTGATAACTTCTTTGGAACCTTCAAGCATTTCTTGAGAACCTGAGTTAACCTGCTGGGTGATTTCGTTTACGTTTGCAATTCCCTGAAGTATCTGTTTGCTTCCTATATCCTGTTCTTCCATTGCGTGGCGGATATTCTCTTCCTGCTGCATAACTACAGCAACACCGTTATCGATAGCTTCAAACTTATTAAGAACGTTATCGGTAGAACTTGTAATTTTATCGATACAGTCTTTTATTTTCTTAAGCACTGCGCCGGTGGTTTTGGATTGATCGTTGGAGCTTTCGGCAAGTTTGCGGATTTCGTCGGCTACTACAGCAAAACCTTTTCCTACATCGCCTGCATGCGCTGCTTCTATCGCGGCATTCATCGAAAGCAGGTTGGTCTGAGACGCAATGTTCTGCATAACGGAGTTGATTTCCAAAAGACCTTCTGATTCGCGGGCTATTTCCTGAATGTCAGAGGCAACATCCTGCAATCCCTGACGGCCGACTTCCGAAGCTTCTTTTAATGCCTTTACATTGGCTGCATTTTTAACAAGTGAATCCGTAACAGAGCGGGTATTGGCAACCATTTGTTCGATAGCAGACGAAGCCTGCGCGATATTATGGCTCTGGTTTGCGACATGTCCGTTAAGCTTGTTAATGTTGGTAACAACCTGATCCATTGTTGCGTGAGTTTCGCTTACGCTTGCGCTCTGGCTCAAAATACGGCTCTTAATACTTTGTACGTTTGCGTTGATTTGGTTTACTGCAGCGGCTGTCTCATTCATATCACTGGAAAGGTCGTTGCCGATATCAGAAAGTACAACTGCGTCACTTTTTATGCCTTTAATCATATTTCTGATTTTTTCGAGCGTTTCGTTAAAATACAAAGCTACATCGCCTATTTCGTCTTTTGTGCTGACAACTAATTCGTGCGTAAGATCTCCTTCTCCTTCTGCTATATCCTTAAGAGTAGTTGATAATTCGACAAGCGGTTTACTGATAGTTTTAGAAAGGACAAAGGATGCGCCGATAACTAAACCCAGAACAATAACAGAAATAACAAGAGTTAATATAATCATATCGTTTACAGGTTTCATAACTGTGCTGACCATTACACCTGCGGCATAACTCCATTTGTTTGCAAAATCCCCGACTTCGATAGGGACGGTAATAACTTTTACATCTGTATTATAGCGCCTGTAATAATTGATATAAGAAGAAGGTTCGCCCCTTCTTATCGCTGACGCAAATGCTTCTAAATCGTTCCCTAGTAATTCCCCTTCGGTCTCTCTTATGTTTCTTCCTATTCTTGACCTATCGTAGTGTCCGATTATATAACCGTTGTTACTGACAACCATTGTAAAAGCATCATCATACGGTTTATTTTCCTGAGAAATTGTATGCAGTCTTTCGATACTAATATCAATTCCGACAACGCCTATCACTCTGCCGTTTGCGGATTTTATCGGTGCGGCAATAGATGTGATTAAAATATCCTGGCCGCCTACATTATAATAATAAGGTTCTAAAAGCTGCATTTGACCTGAGTTTCTTGCCAGAAGATAATAGTCTCCGTCTCCTGGCGTGTCAAAATCAACTAATAGTTTGCTTTGAATTTGATTACCCTGGCGGTACCAATAAGGAGCAAAACGCCCGTTTGGATAACTCAATTCTGATCCGGCATATTCAATATCATTGCCTTCCAGAACATTCGGCTCCCATAAGATCCATGAAGCGAGCATTCCCGGATTTTCCCTTAACATGGATTCCAGCGCTTTGTTTATATAAGCGCGCCTGTACGCAACGCCGATGTCTTCGTACAACGTCATATAAGTGCTGCTGGCTTTTACGAGATCCCAATAGGGTTCTAGGTACATTTCGACCTGTAAACCCGAGTCATGAGCTTTACTGTAGGCATAATCCTCGGATAATGTGCCCAAGGTTTTACTTGAACTGACCAGCAGACTAATTGCGATTGCTCCAACGCTGAAAAAGCTCAGAATAACCATAATTACTGTAAGTTTAAAACCAATTTTCATTTTCTTCTCCAAATTCATTTTTGATATTGCCTGTAACTAAGGCTGCTTAATAAAATTAGTAATGTAATGGAAGGGTCATGAATTGAATCGAACTTTTAAAAGGACTGAGGAAACATAAGTAATAACGGAACTGGAATACTTTTGAGTATCATTGCAGAAAGACTCCAAGAAGGCAGAAAGGTAAAAACCTGAACCTGCTTCTTTTATGTTTTTAGAAAAAGAGTTGTTTTTAAATTCCGCTTTATGGCATTTTACAAAGCCTAAAGCTGTTATGGTTTCTGCAAAAACAAGCGTAAATACTATGCATACTGCCAGAACAAGAAAAAGTATTTTTGCCTTTTTATGATTAAGTCCCATACTTCTAATTTTATATGGTTTTCAAGTAAAAATCAAGATAAATCGAAGTAATTGTACTATATTACGGTTTTAAGCTGATCTTTAATTTCGAGAAAAACGTCGACAATTAGGGGATCAAACTGCTCTCCGGCTCCGTCCATTATGATTTTTAGCGCTTCATCCGGGGCAAACGGAGTTTTGTACGGGCGTTCTGAGATTAAAGCGTTATAAACATCGATTATTCCAATAATTCGTCCCAAAAGAGGGATATCTGTCTTGCCAAGACCCCGCGGATAACCCTTTCCATTCCATAATTCGTGGTGGCTTCCGGCAAATTGCTTGGCATAACGAAGGAATTCTTCGTTTTCGCTTGTTTTTGACTCAATTTTACCGATTATGTACTCGCCTTTTAGGGTATGGGTCTTAATAATGTCAAATTCTTCTTTTGAGAGCCTGCCCGGCTTGTTAAGAATAACTTCTGGAATCGAGATTTTTCCTACATCGTACATACAGGCAGAAGAAAGCAGGATATCTATATTGAATTTATTGAGTTCGTGGGAATAAACGCCGCGTTCTGTCATTCCGTCAATTAGGGCTTTTAAATGACTGGTCGCGCGCTCAATATTGCCCTCTTTTCCTTCGTAGCGGCTTTCTATCATGTCCGCCAGAACAATCATTGTTCCGTAAATTAAGTTTTTATTTTTCTGCATTTTGTAATCCCTGAGTAATATATTAACATGGAGTGTAAAAAAAAGCAATGGTTGTTTGCAGGGAGAAAGCGGGATATGCAGAGAAGAGACTCACACGGAGGCACGGAGGGCACAAAGAACACAGAGAAGGAAAAAGGAAAAGCTCTTCTAGTTTTCTTGCTAGAGGGTACGCTACAAGACCCCTCCGTGATCTCTGCGTCTCCATAGTTAAAAAATCTCTATAAAATCCTTCACACGGATCCCTGCAGCGAAGCTACCTTGAAACTTCGCTCTTACGAGCTCGTTGGAAGTCCTAGCTGGCACGAAGACGCAGAGAGCATAGAGAAATTAAATACAGATTACTTAAATCATCTATGTAGAGTTAGGCGAAATAGTGGCAAAATATAAAATGTATATTGACTAAATAATATTATTAAATTATACTAAGAAAAGAATAATAATGTATTATTACATTATTAATATTAAAATTTTAATGAAAAGGAGATCTATTTATGGACAGAATAGTATTTATTTTTATAGGAACTATTGTAAGCATTTTAGTTATTATTGGCTTAATGATAGGTATTCCAAATTATAATGTTTGGCAAAAAGAAATGTCAGGTAAAGCACAATTAGCAGAGGCAGAATGGAATAAACGAATAATGCTAATTGAAGCAGAAATGAATTTAGAAGCTGAAAAATTAAATGCTTTGGCTGAAATTGAACGAGCAAAAGGTATGGCTGAAGCAATTATTATTGAAGGTGGAAATTTAACATCAGAATATATTCAATATTTATGGGTAAGGCAAAATACATTTAATGATAAAACTGTTATTTATATACCTACAGAAGCTAATATACCAATATTAGAAGCAAATAGAAGAAGATAATTAAAAAACCACTACTTCGCATAACACAATTCGGCTCTCGCACTGTGAAATGCATGATCCCCTCAACACCCTTCGACAAGCTCAGGGGTCACTCAGCGACCTCAGCGTGAGGCTCTTTTCTTCTCCCTCCGTGTCCTCCTCTTGCTAGAAGCTTCGCTGCAAAACCTGCGTGAGGTCTTCTCCGTATTACCTTCGTCATAGTTCTGAAATTATTAATTCAGATATAGAACATTACAATAGTTATTTTATTTTTTTTATGCTAATATGAATAATTAATTGGATAGTCAAGAATAAAATACAAATAATGATGGAGGAAATATCCGATGAGCTTTTTTATCCGCCTTTTAAATATGGTAATAGGACTTTTTTTCTATGCGGTTGGAATTTTTATTACCATTAAGGCGAACATAGGATATGCTCCATGGGATGTTTTTCATGTCGGACTTGCCGGTAAAACCGGACTTAGCCTGGGGATTGTTTCGATTATTGTAGGAATAGTATTGGTAATAATTGTAACGCTATTAAAGGAAAAACTGGGACTGGGAACTATTTCTAACATAATACTTATAGGAATATTTATAGATATTCTTTTTTTTATTGATATTATTCCTGCGGCAGAAAATTTTTTTATAGGAACCGGGCTCTTAATCCTCGGCCTTTTTATTATTGCTTTGGGTTCATATTTTTATATAAAATCCGCGTTTGGAGTCGGGCCAAGGGATAATTTGATGGTTGTATTAGCAAGAAGAACAAAACTGCCCGTTGGTCTTTGCCGCAGTATAATTGAATTAATGGTAACCGCTGCAGGTTGGATTCTTGGCGGAATGGTAGGCCTAGGAACCGCCATATTTGTAATCGCCATAGGCTTTTGCGTTCAGATTGTTTTTAAGCTTTTCAGGTTTGACGTTACTTTGGTTAAACATGAGACGCTTGCAGAAACATTTAGATTGAAGAAAAACTTGGAATAGTTTTTTGCAGCTGTCTTGACAAATTAACATATATATAGTAAACATACATATAGATAGCGGCAGCCTAGCAAGGCACCGCTTAAAAATTGGAGGAAGATATGGAAAAATTGATTGCTTACTGCGGATTGGACTGCGCTCAGTGCGGAGCGTACCTTGCCCACAAAAATGACGACCAGGCACTGCGTGAAAAAACCGCCGCCGAATGGAAAGTTGCGCACAACTTTGATTTCACACCCGAGATGATCAACTGCACTGGCTGCAAAGGTGACGGCGTGCAAGTCGGTCATTGTTCAGAGTGCGACATTCGCAAGTGCGCGATTGCAAAAGGTGTTGTTAATTGCGGCGCCTGCGAAGACTTTGCAACTTGCAAAAACATTAACGAGATGATGGAAATGGTATCGGGATTAAGGGAGAACTTAGGGCGGTAGTGGAGGTGGTGAAGAGTTGTGCCAGCACCACAACTTTTCGCTTTAATTCTTAATAAACTTGTGGTATTGTACTGTAATGGAAGATCAAAAAACCGAATGGAAAGAATCCTGGAATGATGAATATCTAAAATGGATTTGTGGTTTTGCAAATACTCAAGGCGGAACTATCGAAATTGGCAAAAATGATAAA
>Ga0123356_10000416_pt1 | contig 48609 bp, 43 predicted proteins | sample TergutEmb28metaG_2_FD_92546 | JGI IMG/M metagenome (GOLD analysis project Ga0123356, IMG submission 92546) | Embiratermes neotenicus P3 segment gut microbial communities from Petit-Saut dam, French Guiana - Emb289 P3 | ecosystem: Host-associated > Arthropoda: Insects > Digestive system > Gut ...
ACCAATATGGGCCCGGGCACCGAGTTTGCCGTTAGCCATCATGGGATACCGGTACAAGTTCCCCACCTGGTCAACCCCCAAAACCTCGCCACGACCATCACGATCCATATCTGGCGAAGCCATGATCTGGCCGAACGGCGTCACCGGCGCTGGGCCGGGGTCAACGTAGGCGGCAATTTGGATCCAGGTTGACTTCAGGCCTAGTTTGGAGCGGAAGTCGGTGGTCTTGAGTGTGGCGGTTTTGCCGTTGGAAGCGGTGGCCACTATTTGGCGGGGCGAGCCGCCGGCCGTCTTGCCGCTAGCACCAATCTTGGCAACATCTGGCAAACCGAAAGCCTTGGCCATGGTGGCCTGGGAAACCGTCTCGGTCCACGAACGGTAGTTGGCCGGGGTGGTTGTTTTCATGGACCAGGAATCTGCCACTGACCTGGTGTGGGCCAGTGGGGTGCCTCCCCAGACGTCTTCGTTGTTTTCGGTCCGGCCGGCCGAACTGGCGTAGTAGTAGGTCGTAACCAAGGCGCCGGAAGAGTTGACCACGGCGTTGCCTTGGGTCGAGGAGGTTGATGTGGCGTTGACCGCGGCCACCCACTTGCCGGCCGAGGCACCAGGTTCGAGCTCTTTGTCTCGTCCGGTGTAAACCTGAGACTGGGTGGTCGAATAGACATTACAGTTGCAGGCTGATTTCAGGCTTTGCTGCAAAGCGTAGGTGCGGGCGGCGACAGCCTGGGCTTGAAGGGCCGCCGGCGACCAGCTGGCCGGAACCTCGGCCACGCCGTAAATGTAGTCTCGGGCCAGCGGCAAGTTGGCTACTACGTTGGTTTTACCGCCAATGTTGGTGACTTCGATCTGGCCACGACCGTAGCCTGATTTCGAAGCGGCACCGGCCACTGTTACATAACCGCCTGAAGACCATTTGAAAATGGCCGTCGCCCCAGTCATCGAGCCAAAAACTGATCCTCTGGCAACCACATTCGAGCCGGACACCGACAAGCTCACCACTTCGCCTTTGACGGCGTTCCTAGTGGTGGCGCCAACTGTGACGGTGCCGGCACCACCGGTGAAGGTGATTGACGAAGACGATGTTGCCAGCTGAACCCTGATGTTTCCGCTGGTCTTGGCCGCCACTTTGGTGCCGGTGTAGTAGTAGGCCAGGATTTGGGCCGCGCTGCGTCCGGACAGGGCCTGGGCTTGGGCGCCCCACTGGGACATGCCAACGCCGTGGCCAAAGCCGGATCCGCTGATCTTGAAACTGGCTGGGGCAGCCTGGGCTTCGATTGGGGGCAGCGGGGGCGCGACAACAAGGCCTAGCCCTAGCGCAGTGCTGGCCAATGCGGCCAGGGCAATTCTGGGTTTGCGAATTCTTGGGGAAGTGATCACGGTAGTAGCAGCGTCTTTCCGGTTGTTTGGCGCGCCTCCAGGTCCCGGTGGGTTTGGACAGCCTGGTTCAGGGGTCTAACCGCGCCGATCGACACCGCCAGCCTACCTGATCTGACCAGGCCAAGTAGGCGTGACGCGCGCCTATCCAACTCTCCTGGCGCGCTGACGTAGTCATTCAGCTTTGGGCGAGTTAGGTAGAGCGAGCCGTGGGAATTGAGCTCTTGAGGATCAAATGGCTCAACCTGGCCGGAACTGCCGCCAAACAACACCACCAGGCCGCGCCGTTTGGTCAGGGCCAAAGAAGCGTTGAAAGTCTCGCGGCCAATCGAGTCGTAAACCACATCGGCACCTTGTCCATCTGTCAATTCCGCGACACGGGCGGGCAGGTCCAGGCGGGGCTGTTTCATTGTGCCCATAACCACAATGTCCTTTGGGGCAACCCCGAGCCTGGCCACCGGCTCGATTTTGGCGGCGCTGCCCACTACAGCGATCAGCCTGGCGCCGGCCGCAAGAACCATTTGGGTAACCAATTGGCCCACCCCACCGGCCGCGGCGTACAACACCACGGTGTGGTCTGGGCCAACCTTGAAGGTGTCTTCAGTCAGATAGTCGGCGGTCAAGCCTTGCAACGCCACGGCGGCAGCGGTTTGGCTGGAGACATCGTCTGGCAGGGCAAACGCCTGGTCGGCGTCAACCAGGGCGTATTCGGCGTAGGTGCCAGTGACTGAGTCGGTCCAAGCTACCCGCTGGCCAACCCTGGCGCTGGCATCAACCCCGGCCCCTTCGACTAGGCCAGCGCCTTCGCAACCTGGCACATGTGGAAAGGGCATCTGGTAAACGCCGGCTCGGCGATAAGTGTCGATGAAGTTGACACCGGCGGCCTCGACTCGCACCAGCAGCTGCCCGCCTTTGGGCTCTGGAATGGGGATGTCGGTAAAAACCATGACCTCGGGCCCACCGGCCCGGGCCGCCTGAATTGCCTTCATGGCCACACAATGCCACAGGAAAAACGACGCGGCGTGGACCTTTGGTGATGTTTCACCGGTCCACGCCGCGCCGGACGTAGGAAGAAAACGGTTACCTGTGCACAACCATCTTCAGCGCCTGGTTTTGGGCTGCGGCGCTAAAGACTTCATAGGCGTGTTCGAACTCGTCCAACGGGAAGTGGTGAGTCGCCAGGGCGTCGACCTTGAGTTGGCCGGCGGCAATTAGGTCAAGCATCATTGGGCCTGTGGTCATGTTGACCAGGCCGGTAGTGATGACGACATTGGCTGTCCACAACTTCTCCATTGGCAAGGAGACCGGGGCGCCGTGTACGCCCACGTTGGCCACGCGGCCGCCGGGCTTAACCAGATCCCAGCAGGCTTCGAGGGTCACCGGAATGCCGACGGCCTCGATCATGACGTCGGCGCCATCGGCCCCGACAATAGCCTTGACCTGGGCTTGCCAGTCCGGGTCGCCGGAATTAACTGCATGGCTGGCGCCAAAGCCGGCCTTAGCACTCTCCAGGCGGTTGTCATCCATATCAACGGCCACAACCTGCTTGGGGCCATGCAACCGGGCGGTCAGCATAGCGGCCAGGCCAACCGGGCCGGCGCCAATCACGACCACTGACTGGGCGGCGGCGACTGCGCCGTTGACCACGCCAATTTCATAGCCAGTTGACAGAATGTCTGAGCACATCACGGCCTGGTTGTCCGTGACGCCCTCTGGGAGCTTGAACAGGGAGAGATCGGCTAAGGGAGTGCGCACCATCTGCGCTTGAGTGCCGTTGATGCGGTGGCCTAGTTGCCACGAGTCGCCGCCCATGACCTGGCACTTGGAAGTTAGGCCTTTGCGGCAGTATTCACAGGTGCCGCACATGGACATACAGCTGACAACGACGCGGTCGCCAACTTTGTGGCTACGAACTTGATCGCCGACCTCCAACACGGTGCCCACACCTTCGTGGCCCAGGACGGTGCCGTCGGTGGTCTCCGGCACGTCGCCCTTCAAGATGTGAAGGTCTGAACCGCAAATTGTGGTGGTGTCGATCTGGACAATGGCGTCCAAGGGGTCGGCTAGTTTTGGATCTGGAACAGTCTCCCAGGCCATCTGACCAGGCCCGTGGTAGACGAGTGCTTTCATCCTCGAAAACCCTTTCATATGGGATGTTAGTGCTGAAATTTCTGGCGCCCGCTGGCGCCAAGGTCACAATATGCCTTTTTGTGAAAAAGGGCCAGTATTGGTGGAAAACCCTTAGCGTTGTTTGGCTGCGGTCCCAACCGAACGGCAGCCGGGCCTTGTTTTCTAGGGCCGATGCCGCGCCGTGCGGCCCCAAAAGAAAAGGTCACCTGGGGCCGGGCACCAGCAAAAAAGGCCCCGGTTCCCCCTGACGGGGCCGGGGCCGGTGAGCTGGACGTCAGTAGCCGGCGGCGTGGTACTTAGCCACCACCTTGGCCGGCACCCGGCCGCGGGTTGAAACCGGGATTCCGTTCGACGAGGCCCAGGCGCGCACAGCAGCTGGGTCAAAATCGTCATGCTGGCGCTTGGAGGGTCGCAAGGCGGAACGATGGGTGCCTACCTTCCTCCCGGCCGCCACGTACTTGTCCAAAAGGCCGCGCAACTCAGCTGCGTGGTCCGAGTTGAGATCTATCGTGTAGATCTTGCCGTCTAGTCCAAAGTTGACTGTGGATGTGGCCGGCGTTTGGTCAATATCGTCGAGTAGTTCGACAACTACGCGTTGCGCCATGAAGAGGTCCCGTTCTAATTAGTTGGTCGTGTCCTAGACACCTTTACACAGCCAATATACCCAATAATTGGCCAAGTAAGATCTTCAGCACCATAGCCGAGGGATAGACCATGGCGTAACCGAGTGCAACCCGGGCGTCAGCATTGGTCTTGGCGTTAGCAAATGAGAGCACGGCTGGTTGGGTTTGAACGCCGGCCACCATGCCGGAAAGGCGCGTTCCGCCAATTTTGAAGACTTGTCGCATCACAACGAACATCGAGGCCCCCATGACACTTGTGATGACCGCGCCGAGCAGCAGAATTCGCCACCATTCACCGGAAGAAAAGGCTAGGGAAATCTGAGTCCCAGCGGTCAAGCCGGCCTGGGCCAGGAACAGCAGTAAGCCCAGTTCAGAGATGGCTTGGGCCGAGCTGGTCGGCATGGTTAGGACAACTGGTCCACATCGCCGTAGCCGCCCAAAAATGAGCCCAACTATCAAGGTGCCGGCGGCCGCACCGAGTTTGAATGTGTTCGCCCCAATCGGCACCGGAATCAGGCCAATGCCCACGCCCAGAGCCAGGCCAAGGGCGAAGCCGACCGGGTTGATATCGGCCAGGCCGCGCACTGAATCTCCGAAGAATTTCGTCAATGCGTCCATTCGTTCGCGTGATGCAGTTACCCGGACTCGGTCACCGGTTTGCAGAACCAATGAACCCCGAGCCACCATGTCGACATCGCCTCGCCGCACCCGAATGATGCGGGCCGAATACTGTTCCTCTAGGTCGAGTTCGGCAATGGTGCGGCCAGAAAGCATTGGGTTGGACACGGTGATACGCCTAAAGTCCAAATAGCGGCGGTCTTGCTCTAGGTTGTGCGATGACAAGTGACCCAGTTCCCGAGTTATCGCAGCGGCGCAATCCTTTGACCCAACCACAGTCACAAGGTCATCGCGCCGCAATACATCATCCTCGCTGGCGGCCAGGATTGGCTGGTGTTCACCGTGGCGCACCCGGGCGAATTTGATTCGACCCTCGTAGCGTTCCTCTAAGCCGGCGATGGATGGCAGCGAGTCTGATTCGACCCTAATTGTGCGCGAAACCAACGGGGCCGGTGCGTCAGTGTCGCGGGAGGAGACCCGCAACGCCATCTGCGCCACAATCAACATCCCCAGTACGCCAAAGATGTAGGACACGGCGTAGCCAACAGTGGGTAAAGCCTGGTCAGCCAGGGGCAGGGCACCGGTGGACGCGGCCAGGGCCGGGGTGTTGGTTAGCGCCCCGGCGAAGGTGCCGGCGGCCACCCCGCCAGGCAACCCCAGCAGCCGGCCTCCGCCAAAGGCCAGGCCAGCGCAGGCCACGAACATGACCAGAGTGGCCAGGATTGGCCGCCAGCCGTCGCGTATGGAGGCGAAAAAGTTTGATCCGCTAATCACCCCAACGGTGAAGGTGAACAGGACCAGGCCAAAGGTGCCCAGAATCTCAACCTGGTGGGATTGGCCTGCTTCCATCACAAGGCCCATTGAGGTGGCCCAGGCGGAAAAGCCGATGGCGACGAAAAGCACGGCGGCAGCCGCGATGGAGATGCCCTTGATGCGGATCTCGCCCAGAACCGAGCCCAAACCGACCATTAGCATCATGATCAGCACGGGCTGGGACATCAAAAAGCTGGCCACATCTCGCACCCTTTGTAGGATACTCTTCAGCCAGTTCGGACCAGGTCGTCTCATAGATGGCGTCCACATTGTGGACGCCGCTCGCGGCTGTGGCTTGTAGGCTCTAGGATTGCGGCCATGGAAAAACTGACCGTGGTAGTTACCGGGCGCGTGGTCTAACGCCGCCGGTTCGCCACGCGCTTGCCCTCCAGCCTAAGCTAGCCGGCCGGGGGGTTTTTTCTTGTCCGCCTGGCCCATCCGAAGGAGAAAGCAGATGACACCAACGCAGCCAACGCAGCGCATGACCGGCGCTGAGGGCATCGTCAAAAGCCTCGAGGCGCTCGGTGTTGAAGTAGTCTTCGGCATCCCCGGAGGCATGATCCTGCCCACCTATGACCCACTGTTTGACTCCTCGATCCGCCATATTCTGGTGCGTCACGAGCAGTGCGCCGGGCACGCCGCAGTCGGTTTTGCCGCTTCAACCGGGCGGGTTGGCGTCTGCATCGCCACCTCTGGGCCGGGTGCCACTAATTTGATGACTGCTTTGGCGGACGCCAATATGGATTCGGTTCCCGTGGTGGCTATTACTGGCCAGGTGCCGTCTGGGTCCATTGGCACTGACGCCTTCCAGGAATCTGATGTGGTTGGCGCGACCATGCCGCTGACCAAACACTCCTTCCTGGTCAAGGAGAGCGAAGACATTCCGGACACTATTGCCGCCGCTTTTCATTTAGCGAAAACTGGCCGGCCCGGACCGGTTTTGGTCGACATCACCAAATCAGCCCAAGTGGCGGAGTTTGATTACCACGAGCCGCGCCGCCCGCCGCTACCCGGTTACAGGCCCACTATCAAACCGCATATTGGACAGCTGCGTGAGGCGGCCGAGGTTCTTTCACGTGCCACCAGACCGGTGGTGCTGGCCGGTGGCGGCATTATCCGGGCCGGCGCCGGGCCCGAGCTCGAGGCTCTAATCGCCACCACCGGCCTACCTGTGGTTTCGACTCTGATGGGGATAGGTGTTCTGCCGGACCGCCATCCGAACTATTTGGGCATGGGCGGTATGCACGGTTCTGTGCCAGCCGTGGTGGCGTTGCAGCGGGCCGATCTGATCCTGGCCGTGGGCTGCCGCTTCGATGACCGGCTAACCGGACGTTTGGATACCTTTGCCCCTGAGGCCACGGTGATCCACGCTGATATTGACCCGGCTGAAGTTGGCAAACTGGTCAAGGCCCAAGTTCCGCTGGTCGGTGACGCCAAAGCCGTATTGGCTGGGTTGAAACAGCGGGCCGAAGCCTGGGAGAAACCCCTGGACCTGGGCGACTGGTGGCGCCTCCTGGAGGACCTGCGCCAGCGCTACCCCAAGGGCTACGACCAGCCCAGTGATGGCATGTTGGCGCCCCAGAAGGTGGTCGAGCGCATCGCCGCGCTCAGCCCGGACGATTCGATTTTCGCCACCGGCGTTGGTCAACACCAAATGTGGGCGGCCCAGTTCTTGGAGCATAAGGCGCCGCGCACTTTTCTCAACTCCGGTGGCTTGGGCACCATGGGTTACGGCGTGCCAGCGGCTATGGGGGCTCAGGTGGCCAACCCGGACCGCACCGTTTGGGCGATTGACGGTGACGGCTGTTTCCAAATGACCGGGGCGGAGTTGTCGACCTGCTCAGTCGAGTCGATTCCCATCAAAGTTGCCTTGATGAACAACTCATCCCTTGGCATGGTGCGTCAGTGGCAAACCCTGTTTTATGGTTCGCGCTACTCCAACACCGACCTGCATACCGGCCCGGATACACGCATGATTCCAGATTTCGTCAAACTGGCCGACGCCATGGGCGCTGTCGCTCTGCGCTGCGATCGCGATGACCAAATTGACACTGTGATTGAACAGGCCTTGGCCGTGACCGACCGGCCGGTGCTGGTTGACTTCCACATTTCTCGCGATGCCATGGTCTGGCCCATGGTGGCGGCCGGCGCCTCAAATGACGACATCCAGTACGCCCGCGGCATTGCGCCCGAGTTCGACCGCGAGTAAAGGAGCACCTTCATGTCATCACATACACTTTCGGTCCTGGTTGAAAACAAACCCGGCGTCCTGGCCAGGGTGGCGGGGCTGTTTGCCCGCCGCGGCTTCAACATCAATTCCCTGGCGGTTGGACCGACCGAACGACCCGGGGTTAGCCGCATCACAGTGGTGGTCGATGTTGAGCAGCTTCCGCTTGAACAGGTCACCAAGCAGCTCAACAAACTAATCAACGTGCTCAAAGTGATTGAGCTGGAAGGACCAGAAGGTTCGGTCCAACGCGATTTGCTGCTGGTCAAGGTCAAAACGCCGCCGGAAAGCCGCTCCGCCGTGACCCAATTGGTTGACCTGTTCAGAGCTCACGTAGTTGACGTGGCGGCCGAGACGATGGTGATTGAGGCCACCGGCACCGAATCCAAGCTGGCGGCCATGCTGACCCTGCTTGAACCCCACGGCGTGGTTGAACTGGTCAAGTCCGGCACCGTCGGTATTTCCCGCGGCTCGAAAGCCATGTCGGAGCGGGCCAACAAGAAATCATCCAACTAGAGGTACCAAAACACAGTTAAAAGGAGAAATCAGTGGCAAAGCTGTATTACGACGATGACGCGGATCTGAGCATCATTCAAGGACGCAAGGTTGCGGTGATCGGCTACGGCTCACAGGGCCATGCCCACGCCCAAAACCTGCGTGATTCCGGCGTCGAAGTCCGGGTTGGCCTAAACGCCGAGGCTCCCGACCGCGACAAGCCCGTGGCTGCCGGCTTCACCGTCGACTCCCCAGGGGAAGTAGCCGCCTGGGCCGATGTCATCATGATGTTGGTCCCAGACCAGGTGGCCCGCCACGTCTACGCCAACGAGATCGCCCCCAACCTGGCTGCTGGCAACACTTTGATGTTTGCCCACGGCTTCAACATTCGCTTCGGCTACATCAAGGTGCCCGATGGCGTGGACGTCGCCATGGTGGCGCCCAAGGGCCCTGGGCATTTGGTCAGGCGGGAGTTCGCTGACGGCCGCGGCGTGCCGGTACTGGTGGCGGTCGAGGTCGACGCTACGGGTCAGGCTTGGCCGCAGGTGTTGTCCTATGCCAAGGCCATTGGCGGCCTGAGGGCTGCCGGGATTGAGACCACCTTCTCCGAGGAAACCGAGACTGATCTGTTCGGTGAGCAGGCAGTGCTATGCGGCGGGCTCAGTCACCTGATTGAGGCTGGTTACGAGACTTTGGTCGAGGCCGGTTATCAACCTGAGATCGCCTACTTCGAGGTCTTGCACGAAACCAAGCTGATCGTCGACCTGATTTTCGAAGGCGGTTTGGGCAAGATGCGCTGGTCGGTCAGTGACACGGCCGAATACGGCGACTATGTCTCTGGTCCGCGTGTGATTGATGACCAGGTCAAGGCCAGGATGAAAGACATCTTGGCTGATGTGGTCTCTGGCGCCTTCGCCACTCGTTTTGTGGTTGATCAAGACGCCGGCGGCTCTGAGTTCAAGCGTCTGCGCTCCGAGCAGGCCAGCCACCCAATCGAAGCCGTGGGCCAGCAGCTGCGCCAGCTTTTCGCCTGGTCCAAGGTCCAAGACGACTTCGAAGAGGGGCCTGGCGCCTAATGAACAGCCAGCTCGACCTGGCCGTCATAGCCGGGGATGGCATTGGCCCAGAGGTAGTCGAGCAGGGTCTTAGGGTGTTGCGGGCGGCCTTGGAGCGCGAGTCGCTGGAGGTCAAGGCGACTGAATACGACCTTGGCGCCAAGCGTTGGCACGCCACTGGCGAGACCCTGCCGGCAGACGAACTGGCCGCCATCGGCAGGCACCAGGCCATCTTGTTGGGCGCCATCGGCGATCCGACTGTGCCCAGCGGAGTGCTCGAACGCGGTTTGCTGCTCAAGCTGCGCTTCGCCCTTGACCAGTACGTTAACCTGCGGCCGGCTAAGTTGTACAACGGCGTCTCATCGCCTTTGTACAAGCCCGGCGCAATTGACTTCATGGTTGTACGGGAGGGCACTGAAGGACCGTACGTTGGCAACGGCGGCGCTATCAGGGCCGGCACGGAACACGAGATCGCCACTGAGGTCTCGATCAACACTGCCTTTGGCGCCTTGCGCACTATCGAATACGCCTTCGAGCTGGCGGCCAAACGTGAGCGCCAAAAGCTCACTTTGGTCCACAAACACAACGTCCTGGTTCACGCCGGACATTTGTGGCAGCGCCTGGTTGAGCAGGTCAGCCCGGCATATCCGCAGGTCACAGTCGACTATTTGCATGTCGATGCGGCCACAATTTTCATGGTCAACGACCCGGGCCGCTTCGATGTGATTGTGACAGACAATCTCTTTGGCGACATTTTGACCGACCTGGCCGGTGCTGTGGTGGGCGGCATTGGTCTGGCGGCCTCCGGCAACATCAACCCCGAGGGTCGCTTCCCCTCAATGTTCGAACCAGTCCACGGTTCGGCACCAGATATTGCCGGACAATCTAAAGCCGATCCAACCGCCACCGTCCTGTCAGTTGGTCTGATGCTGCGGCATCTGGGCCATCAAGCTGCGGCGCTGCGGGTCGAACAGGCCGTTGCGGCCGATCTTGCTTTCCGCGGCACCGCCAGCCGCTCGACTGAAGAAGTTGGCGATTCACTGGTCACCTTGGCCACCTCAGCCCCCTAGGAGGAAACGACATGGCAGAGCTAACTACTGCCGCCGGCCCCAGTTTCGAGCTGGAGCTAACGGCCAAACCTCTGCCCCAAGCCGAGCGAGCGGCTGTCATGACCAACCCAGGCTTCGGCTCAGTTTTCACCGATCACATGGTCAGGGTCGACTGGGACAGCCAAAGCGGCTGGGGTGGTCACCGGGTGGTAGCGAACCAACCGATCTCGCTTTGGCCGGCGGCGGCAGTCCTGCACTACGCCCAAGAGATCTTTGAAGGCCTCAAGGCCTACCGCTGGGATGACGGTTCGATTAGAACCTTTAGGCCCTGGGCTAACGCCGAACGTTTTGGACGCTCGGCGCAGGCCTTGGCTTTGCCGGTGCTCGATCCGGCCGCATTTGTCGCCTCACTGGAGGCCTTAGTGCAGGTGGACGGGGAGTGGACACCCAGTGGCGACGGTACCTCGCTGTACTTGAGGCCGTTCATGTTCGCCACCGAGCCGTTTGTTGGAGTCAGGCCTGCCCGCCAGGTGACCTACCTGCTAATTGCCTCGCCGGTCGGAGCCTATTTTGCCGGCGGCCTGGCGCCGGTTTCGATCTGGATTGACACCGTCCACCACCGGGCGGCCAGGGGCGGTACCGGTGCGGCCAAATGCGGCGGCAACTACGCCGCCTCGCTGGTCAGCCAGCAATTGGCAGCGGCCAACGGCTGCGACCAGGTGTTGTTCCTAGATGCTGAGACCGAGAGCCACCTCGAAGAGCTGGGTGGCATGAACGTAATGGTGGTGACGGCAGCGGGGCAGGTGTTGACCCCGCCGCTGGACGGTTGCATTTTGGCGGGCATTACCCGCGAATCGATTATCCAGCTGTGCTGCGAGCGCTCCGTCGAGGTCCAAGAACAAGCCATTCGCCTGGACTGGCTGCTCGAGGCGGCGGCCTCAGGCGAGGTCAGTGAGGTCTTTGCCTGTGGCACAGCGGCGGTGATCACGCCGGTGGGCCGCCTGGCCGGTGAAGGCTTCGAGATCGAAGTTGGCGGCGGCGAGATTGGGCCGCTAACGCTGTCGCTCTACCAAGAACTGACTGACATCCAATACGGCCGGCGCCCAGATACCCGCGGCTGGACCCACCGCCTGGCCTAGCGTCGTAGCCTTCACATTCCGAGAAGTGCTAGTGGAATGACGGCCACACCGTCGGAGCGCCGGTACGCGTGGGCGCCGGTGTTGATGACAATCTTGTCGGCTAGTCGGTCTCTGATTTGTTGGTGGAGCCAGTGAAGGTGGCGAACGTCGCGATCGGTGACGGTGCCAGCTAGCTTGATCTCGATGGCTACGACCCGACGGTCATCACCCTCCACTATGACGTCGACCTCACGTGGCCCGCGTCCATTGTTAACGCGAAGGTGGCTGACGCTTGCACGTTGGGCCTCGGCATAGACCCGAACGGATTGGACAACAAGAGACTCGAAGAGCGCGCCCAGCCAGGTGCCCGTGGCGGCCGATGGCGCGGAACCGTCACCCATGAGCAGGGCGGTCTTTTTGACGCCAACTAGCCGCGCGGCGAGGGCAGGGTCGACCAGGTGGTGTTTTGGTGCGGCTGCCAGCTTTTTCAACGGGTTGAACGACGGGTGCCAGGCTTGAAGTGGTTCAAGGATGAAGATGCGGCTGAGGTGGTCGCGGTAGGTATCGGCTGTGGTCCGGGTTGGCTTGCTGTCCTCTCCGGGCGTCGCCGCGTCAAGAATCGTCGAATACGAGGCGGTGCCTGCTGTAGCCGCCGCGTAGGCGGCAAGCCAGGAGCGCAACACGCTTGACCTGCGAACTGTGATGCCGTTTTCGGGTAGTTCGTGGTCGGCGATCCGTGCAATGTAGGTGTCAAGCTGGTCGTCTCGGAAATCCTGGTCAGGTAAGCGCCGGATGCCCGGAAACCCCGAAGCCAAGATCTCATCGGTGTAGTCGCTCAGCGTGAGAGGCGAGGAGCCCTCCACTGGCCGGGCTTTGCCGGCAAGGAGTTCACGCAAAGACACCGTCGGGCTGACCAATCCGCGCTCGGCGATTGACATGGGGCGCATCCGAAGGCTCACAATGCGTGCCGCGCCCGAATGGATTCGTACGCCAGGGTCTGCTGAGGCTGATCCAGCCAGGATGAACCGCCCAGGTGTCCAGTCGGCGTCGACTGCCCGCCTGACGGAGTCCCACACGCTGGGAACTAGCTGCCACTCGTCGACAAACACAGGCCCGGGGAGCGCTGCAAGTAAATCCTCATTCGCCTGCGCCGCCGCCCGCCGTTCGGTCATCGACAGGTCAACCACGGTTGCCGCCCGCTGGGACGCTGTTGCGGTCTTGCCCACACCTTTCGCCCCTTCTAGGGCAATAGCCGCATGTCCCTGCAGCCAGCGATCCAGCGTCGTATCGACCGCGCGCCGCGTGTATCTCATGCCTGCAATCTAGCAGATTTGCGCATCCCTACTATGAAGATTTCCGCATTTCTATTAGGAACATTTCCGCATCCCTACTATGAAAATTTCCGCAGCCTGAGACTCACGGTTTGTCTTTTCGCCTGTGCCGGGCGGCCAAGAGGAGCGCGCCTATGAGCAGTGCCGCAAGTGCGACGAGTCCCGGCAGGAGCAGATTGGAGCCGGTAAAAGGGAGAGCTCCGCGGGCGTCCCCGCGGGCTTCTGGGCAATCGCCACCTTGCAGAGTTACTTGTACGTCGTAGGTCAGGATCTTGGAGGCTTGACCCTGGTTCTTGCCGGTTGTGATGGATTTGGGGAACTCGTAGATCAACGAGAGTTGTTCGGTCTGGTTCTTGCCCAGGGGGATGGTGACCAGGTCATACTGGCTGCGCCAGGCCAGGTCTGTGAAGCGGATGGTGCCGCTCTGCCCGGCCAACGTCCAGCGGATTAGCGACATCTGGTCGAACGGATCGTCCGCGTGATTAACCGTGCCGCCGGCGACATCGGCCTTGGCGCCTACCAGGCTGACGGTTAGAGTCCCGCTGCAAGGCCCACAGTTTGTGATGCCTTCCTCGCGGTGGATTACATCACCGGGAACGGCCACCGGTTCCCCGTGGAACGAGCTGGTCGCCTGGCTGTACTCATAGGACCCGGACCAGTGCAGGTGCATGGTGGGCCCATCCCAGTGGGCGTCCAGCGCGGATGGAACCGGTGTTGGCGGCGGGGCCGCCAACACCGGAACAGGGGCCAGCCAACCCGCACACACCAATGCCAGCAACAAGGCGCCAAAGGAGGGTATGACGCCCCGCCAGCGCCCGCCTTTGCAGGCGGGCCTGGTCAAGGATCTGTTGCTGGACACTGGTGTGAGCTGGGCTGCCTAAGTTCTAGTTCTAGGGTCTAGCGGAAGTTGCCAACAAATGGCTCGCGCGTTTGTTCCAGACTGGCCACGACCTGGTCCAGATCCAAAAGCACCGACTGGGCGTAGTCCCTGTCCTGGTGGTTGCCATCAAAGGTGACGGACATGATGAAGCAGACGTTGAAGTCGGTCCCGGTCAGCGCTGCCCTGTCAATAACTGGGATCAGTTCGCCACTGGGGTAGACATAGTCGTAACGGGCATCTGGTCCCGAACCTTTTCCGGCTTGGAGCAGAGCCACCGGCTGGCCGGTGGTGTCAACCGGCACCGGCGTGCCATCAATCAGAAGCCAGAAAACCGGGTCCGTCAGGGCCGGATCGCTCAGGTTAGGCAGGCCGTTGAGCTTCAGTTCAGCCACCATGTTGTCGCCATCCAAAGCCACCTCGAGCGGCCACACGGCCAAGACCCGGTCACCGGGAACCATGTTCCACTCATCGATGTTGGGAATGCTATGCGCCAGGTAGTTGGTTGGGTCAACGCTTGGGTCAACGTTCGAGTCGCTGCCGCCACAAGAAAGCCTCTTGCCGGCCAAACTAGGCTCACTGTTGGCCAACAAGAACTTGACTGGCTCGGTCTGGTCGGTCCGGCCACTGTTTTCCGGTGTTGAGGGCGCCGGCTGGCTCGGCGTGTAGTTGCCACCGGCATCGACGGTGCCGCCAGTGGAGATGTCATAGAAATAGGCGTGGTGAGCGCTGCTGATGTCCAGATTGCCGGCCGTAATGGTGCCGCCGCCAACAGTGGTTGAGGCCGACCAAAGGGCCCAAGTGCCGCCAGCAGTGAGTATTGCGGCGCCGGCGGCGATGGCGACTAGGCCTTTGATGCGGCGCTGGCGCCGTGCATTGGGGGTTTTCAATTCCTTCTTACCTTTCATTTTTGTGTTCAGGGACCAAACTGGCCGCCTGTGTAGGGCACCGAGGGGGTGGGGCGGGTGCCGGTGCCATTTTGGGTTGGGTGGCGAAGCTTGCAGCGAAGCGCCAATTGGGCGTCCGCATTGTGGGACCGGCGCCGATGGCGAGGCCTCCAGCGGGGGGAGGAACCGTCATCGGGCGGGGTTACTTACTGAAAGTGGCCAATCCCCGGGGTCCGTACCTGTGTCAAAGTGACAGGAGAATCCTGGATCTCCAGCAGTTTGGTCAACACCAGGTCCCTGTTCTGTGTGTCGGGGTCGAAGCGAGCGCCCAGCGCCACACAGACGTTGTATCCGGCAGCGCCCGCGCCCAAGCTGGTCTTGGTCACAACCGGGATTTCCAGACCGGTGGCTGGATCAACATCCCTGCTGCCACCTGGTTGGCTGTCAGCCTGGAGCAGGATCGAGTACGAGCCGCCTTGGTCGGTTGGAATCTCGGTTTTGATGCCGTCTGTCCAAACAGCAAGCTCTATGTTGTCTAGACCATTTGTGGTGTTGAGGCTAGGTAGACCCAGAGCCAACTCGGCCACCAAGTTGTCACCCTGGAGGGCCACCTCAAGTGGCCAAACAATGGTCACGCGGTCGCCGGGAACCATATTCCAGGCCTTGATGTCGTCAATCGGATGGCCGTGCCGCCAGATCGGATCACGGTCGCCCGGAATGTGACCCCAGTGCGGGCCAGTGCCAAAGCAGGGTAGCTGGTCCTCGTTGACGCGTGATCCGGCCATCCAATGCATCACAGTTTCGGTCTGGTCCGCCCTGGGAGAGAAGCTTTCCTGGTAGACGTTCCACATGTTGTAGGCGCCGCCTCTTGAGACGTCAAAGAGCTGGGCGTCACCGCCACCCAGCTCGAGGTTGCCGGCGGCAACGACGCCTCCACCAAGACTGGCCTGATCCGACCAAAGGGCCCAAGTGCCGCCAGCCAGCAGAAGAGCCACACCGGCCGCGCCCGAGACAAAGCCTTTGACACGCCGTTGGCGCCGAGTATTGGGGGTATTCAATTCCACATGCCTTTCCATCGCGCGGTCAGGGGCGGGTCAACGCCATTGTTTGTCAGGCAGCGGCGCTCAGAGCGAAAGTGGGACCAGGCGTCCACATTCTGAGATGGCAGCCGATGGCGAGACCCCCAACAGGATTGCGCCAAAGCACAGTGTCGCGGCAAAGAGGCTGGTGGGCGCGCCGCCCGAGTGTCGCGGTTAGGAGGTGGGTTCGCCTTCGCGGCGGGATTGTGCGAAGGCTCGGTGTCGCGGTAGATGTGTGAATGCTCGGTGTCGCGGCAAAGAGGCTGGTCAGCCATGCCATTCCAGCGAGGCCGAGGTTTGACACAGTGGGGGATTGTGCGAAGGCTCGACGTCGTGGCAGAAGTGTGTCAATGCTCGGTGTCGCGGCAAAGAGGCTGGTGGGCGCGCCGCTCGAGTGTCGCGGTTAGGCGGTCGGCTCGTCTTGGCGGCGCCGGCGACGGCGGGCGGCTAGGAGCAAGACTCCGGTCAACAGGAGGACCGCGGCGGTCAAGCCGGGGACCATCGGATCAGACCCAGTGAATGCGAGGGCGCCCTTACCGCCAGGGCCCCCAGGACCGCCGGGGCCCGGGCTGGTCGTGGGACTGATTGTGGGGCCGGAACAGGGTTGGCCCTGAACGACGAATTGAACGTCATAGAGCAGGATCTGCGACGGGGAACCCAGGTGCTTGCCCGTGGTCATGGCGTAGGGGAAGTCGTAAGCCAGCTTGACCTGCTCGGTGGCGTTCAGGGCAATTGGGATGGTGGCCAGGTCCATTTGGCCAGCTGCGGCCACATCGGCAAAGCTGATGGTACCGGTCTGCCCGGCCACATCCCAATGGATCAGCGACATTTCCTCAAACGGGTCACCGACGTGGTTCTTGGTGTTGAAGGCGGTAATGGTGCTGGCGCGAATCATTGACACCGTTAAGGTGGCGTCACATGGTCCGCAGTTCTGAACGTTCAGCGTGCGATGGACTAGGTCGCCGGGCACGGCGGTGACTTGACCGTGGAAGGCGTCGATCACGACGTACGTACGGCTCATACCTTGCCAATGCAGACCTTTTGTCGGGCCGTCCCAGTCAGACACGACGATTGAGGGGTTGGGCGTGGCCGCAACCGGTGCCGGTGCGGCCGTCGCAATTAGGCCGCCGGCTATCGCCAGTCCGGTTGTTAGAGCAACGACTGCCAGGGTGGTCAGTTGGCGGGTGCCGAGGCGCATCAGTAGTCTCCTCCGGCTCGATGGCGCGGGCCAGCGTGTTCCGCGGGGGCGGCCGGAGGCCCTTGACCAACCAAAACCGGTGCCTCTTGTTCGGCATTGGCTTGAGGCCGGGCCTGACCCGGCGAAGCGGCAGCATCGCCAGGGCCCTGGTCATTGGCGTTGGTTGGGTCCGCACCAGTTGGTGTTGCCTGGTCATCAAGACGGTCACCGCGGCTGTCCTGACGGCGGCCAAAGAATTGCCAGGCGCCATATCCAATTAGGGCAACGCCAAACAGGACCACGGCGGTTCGTTTCTCGCCGCCGGCCCAGTTGGTCAAATAGCCCAGTTTGGGCAGTTTGAAAAGCAACTTGCCGCGAATCTGTTTTGGGTAAACTGGCGGGTCATCAGCCCCGTTATTGTCCCCCCTGGTGACGAAGTAGCTGCCGTCTTTGCCGTCACCATAGCCAATGATCCGGTGAGTGATCAGGCTCGGATCGTCAGGCTCTGGCAAGAAGGTGACAATGTCGCCCACCTTCAGCTTGTCGGGGTCATTAACGCCGCTGACAATCAATAGATCACCCGGCTTGAGGGTCGGTTCCATGGAACCAGACAAAACCGCCAGGGCCTGGCCGCCGGTGGCCGCCGGAACGGCGACCACCGTGACGGCAAGAGCACACAGCAATACCAGCAACACTGTGCCGATCACGGCGATGGCACCACGCCAGAACCCGCCCTTTGGGGCGGGTCTGGCCAGGTCGTTGTTGCTGGACACTGCTGCTACCTGGTAGTTAGAGGATCACCAGAAGTAGTGTCCGATGCCCGGTTCGCGCGTCTGCTTCAGCGTGATGTCTACATTTTGCAGCGCACCGAGGATCCGGGTTGCGTGCATCCGGTCCTTGACAGTGTCCCCATCAAAGGTGACAGCCAGGACCACGCAGGCGTTGGCATTGCCGGTGATCGTGGTGTTGGTAACGACCGGAATCCCGGGATCGTTTGTCCCATTGGGTTCGTTGTCCGCCTGCAGTAATGCCACCAGCTGGCCGGCAGCATTAACCGCCGAAGCCTGGTCACCGTCGACCCAGACGTCGAAAGTTGGGTCAGTGAAATACGGGGGCAGGGCGTTTAGGGCGGGCAGGCCGTCGAGCGTCAGCTCGGCCACCAAGTTGTCACCCTCAAGTGCAACCTCAATTGGCCAAATCGCCACAATCCGGTCGCCCGGAACCATATGCCAATCGGCAATAAAGGGGATGTCATGAGCGTTTTCCGTGGTGGGGTCATGGAAATACGAGTTGTAGGGGGTCCAGCAGGGCAGCTGGGCCGTGCCGCCAAGCAGGGCCTGAGACAGGAACCAACGTGGGTGGTGGGTCTGGTCTCCACGAGCTGCCGAGATCCTCGGGGTGTAGACGCCTGTTGTCGGGTCAATTGTGCCGCTGGTGGAAATGTCGAAGAAGTAGGCATCGCTGGGCGCGCTCAATTCGAGGTTGCCGGCGGTAATGATGCCACCGTTGACGCTGTCCGAGTCCGACCAGAGAGCCCAGGTGCCGCCGGCCAGGAGAAGAGCAGCGCCGGCCGCGCCGGCGATCAGGCCCTTAACGCGCCGTTGGCGCTTGTTTCGATCGGTTGTCATTTGAGTTGTGCCTTTCTGGGTTATGTGCCAGGGGCCGCACCGGCCACCTGCATTTCATACGGGTGGCCGGGTTAGCCCGGCCGGATGAGCTCATGGCTCACCAAGATTTTCGTGTCGACGGAGCCGGCGAGGGGGGTAATCGCGGGCCAATCCGCCCGGGCCTGCTGTGGTCCCAAAGGTGTGCCAACCTCGACCGAGGCGCTGGCGCCAAAACCGGCTGCCCGGTTGGGGTCTTTGGTGATCTCCAGGCAGTATTCGAAGCTGTCCCGCCGATCCGTCCATGAGGTGGAGACCAGGGGCACATTGGTGGTGGCTTCGGGTACCCCACTGTCCTTGCAGTATCCGCCGCGCGTTGTCCCGTTCGACGGGTACCAACCCAGGATCACGCCGGTGCCATTGAAAGCAGTGTCATCAATGGTGAATTGCAGGCCGACGTTGCCATCGGCCCTACCCCACAGTGTCACCAGCATGTAAAACGGCACACCTGTGTCTTTGACGCCGTCCAATTCCCCGACGGTCACTACAAACCCAATTGGGTCGGCCTTGTTGGTGTTATCCACCACTTCATATGGCGCCAAGCCGTCGTATCGGGAACCGGAAAACCCCACCTGGCCCTGGCCAACGCTGGCGCCTTCCAGTTGTGTGTCGTCCTGCCACAGACCTGAGGCCAGCTGCGAAACACCCAGGGTGCCACCAAGCAACAGGGCTGCTACGGCGGCCCGAGCTGCCCACCTGCGACCGGTCATGGTGCCCACCCCGCACCGGAACGCACCTGCTTGACGGTGACGGTGAGATCGGGCAAAAGCTTGGAATCCTGGGCGATAGGTAGCCGTGCCCTGGGGTCGACGTAATCAAAGCCGGTTTGGCTGTCCCAGGAAACAGTCACCACCAAATGCCATTCCAGATCCGTTGGCACGGACCGATCAGCGGAGGATGGCCCGCGGGCGTCGGGGAAAACATGCTGAGCGGTGCCAGAGGTCCCGATCGGCTGTTCGAAGACGGTACCCGCCGCGTTCAACGGCACCGTAACCTCGTCGAGTCCGCCACCGGCAGTCCAGCGGTAGGTCTTGACCTGGTAGGTGGCACTGACACCAGGGGGGAGCTGCGATGAATCCCAACCGGGCTGCCAGGTGAGTTCCAGGTCAACATCAAGGTTGTCGCCGTCGATGTAGGTTTCGACGCAATAGTCGATCTCCAGGGAGTCGCCTGGACGGTCAGGATTGTTGAGCCCACCCTGGGCCAAGAAGGTTTTCAGGCTGGGCAAATCCGGACCCTCTCTAAGGAGGCTCGCGTCTTTCTGGCCTAGATCTGCAGTAGTTTCCTGCCACGTCACGGGATCGTTGGTACAGGCCCGTGCTGCCAGGTCACCGGCCTGGATGGTGAAGCCATTGGCGTGAGTGTCATTGTTCCACAGGGCGCTGGTGGTGTAACCACCAGCCAGGGCGGTCACCAGCAGACAGGCGGCTCCTAGGCCCGCGGCCAGCCGGCCGGGACGGCGCTGGAGTGTGCGGCGATGTCGAAAGGCGGCGGCTTGCTGGATTTGGGCATCATGCCGGGTGGCGATGGTCAGTCCGCCCCAGGGGTCGCCTTGTTCTGGGACCGGCGGCGGTTGCCAGGTCAAGTTTGGTGCCGCCACCGGGGGCGGTGGGGTGGATACCACGGTCGCGGTGGGGACGGGGACCGAGCTGAGGTCATGGTCCTGGGCTGGCCTGGGCAGGACTGGTGCCGCCGGTTTGATCGCTCTGGGTTTGGCTGGGCGAATTGTGGTGGAGCGGGGCCTGGTGCGCCAGGCTGGGGCCGCCAGAGCGACCATGCGGCGTGAGGCGTTTGCGCCCTTGGCCCCGGTCACTGGGCGTTGCTTTCGACTGGTTGACTGGCCGTTGGGCTGAGGCAGGAGGCGGTGTAGCCATGCGGCACCACGTCGTTGGCCAGCACCGGCACCGACGGGAATTCAGCAGTAGCCGTGGCCTTCAGCCACTTTGGCAGGCCATAGGCCCCCGCCAACTCCTTGGCGTAGTCCGGGCCTGAGTCCTGGTCCAACGCTGGGCGACATTGCCACATTGGACCGCCGGTGGTCGGATTGACCACATTGACCGTGCCACCTTGGAATTGCAGCGCACCCCACTGGCCAGTGTTGGTAATGGTGTAGCGCCAAACCACTTTGGCATTGCGCGGCAGCCCGTTTACTTGGTCGGGATTGTCAGAGTTTTGCAGCAGACGTCCCCGGGCTACGCATTCGGCAGGTTTGGCCTGTCCCGGCGGGCAGAGGTAACCGTCAACCTCAAGGTTAACCATCCGCTGGCCATAGCCGCCGCCGGTGGCTGGCACGGTGGCCAAAGCGGCGGCGTAGAGCTCTTCAATGGCTTGGCAGGTTTGACGCGCCCCAGAGCTGTCGGCACCCATCCAGGCGGAATCGACCGCTTGGCGCAGCTCGACCTGGGTGGACTGGGAGGTTGACCGGGCCAGGACTTCACCCATGGCCTCGATGTTGAACAAAACCCTGTCTAGGTCGCCTTGGCTAGTCACCGAATCGCAGCCAAGACCACTGGGGGGCATCTGGAAGGGCTGGTCAACCAACCCACCGACACCAGCCGAACCAAATTGGTTGTTGGTATTGGGTGTTACTGCACTTGGCGGGGGCATCCGGTTGGTGCTGTTGCTGGGTTTGGGCGCCGGCAATTCGGGCGGAGCGGGAGCGGAATTGTCGACAGGACCAACGGACTGGCCGACGGCGTCAGTGCCGTCCTGGTCGCCAGCATCGCCCATGGCCATGCCGGACTGAACCAGCAAACCCACTGCCGCCAGAACGGCAATGGCTCCAAACTTTGAGGCGGTCCAGGGGAACCGCCCCATTTCCTTGCCCATCGCACCTCGGTGGGGATATAGGGGATAGTTCGCAGAGCGGTTCCGCGCTGGGCAGTTAAGCCCTGCGCCAAACGAAGACAACGCTAGCGCATTTAGGGTCTGTTGCTTAATGTGGCGCCGTTCACAGTTACTCCTGCCCTACGAAAATAGGAGTTTCTACGTATAGCTAAGGTTGAGACCAGCCCAATCGCGCCTTGCCCAACCCCAAATGCGCGACTTGCTGGGGGCCGGTGGGCCGGGCCACAGCTCAACCACTCGCCTTGACCGCTTGGAGACTTGGCGTATTATGACCGGGTGCCCATAACGGTGCTGATTATTTGCTAGCGCGCTGCGGTTTGCCCCGGCGCGCAACCTCCTGTCGCCTTGGCGGGAGGTTTTTTGTTGCCAGGACACCCCGACAGGGCCAAGACTCAAGGATTACCTCATGAGCCAGTTCCACGTCTACGACACCACTTTGCGCGACGGCGCCCAGCAAGAAGGGATGAATTTGTCCGTGGCGGACAAACTCGAGATTGCCGCGCTGGTTGACCGCTTGGGCGTGGGTTACATCGAGGGCGGCTGGCCCGGCGCCATTCCCAAGGACACTGAGTTCTTTGCCCGGGCCAACAAAGAACTGCGCTTGGCCAACGCCCAAATGGCGGCTTTTGGCGCCACCCGTAAGGCCGGCGGCACCGCCGCCTCAGACCCACAGGTCAGGGCCCTACTTGAAGCCGAGACCCCGGTTGTCACGCTGGTAGCCAAGTCAGATATCCGCCACGTTGAGCGGGCCCTGAAGACCACGCCAGAAGAGAACCTGGCCATGATCACCGACACGGTGACCTACCTCAAGGCCCAGGACCGGACGGTTTTCCTGGACTGCGAGCACTACTTTGACGGCTACCGTTTTGACCCGGACTACGCCCTGGCCTGCGTCGACGCGGCCACCCAGGCCGGCGCCGATGTAGTGGTGTTATGTGACACCAATGGTGGCATGTTGCCGCCCTGGATCAGTCAGGTGGTGGCCGCCACCGGCGCCAATTCCGGCGCCAAGCTGGGCATTCACTGTCACAATGACACTGGCTGCGCTGTCGCCAACTCACTAGCGGCCGTTGAGGCCGGCGCCATGCACGTCCAGGGCACCATCAACGGCTACGGTGAGCGGACCGGCAACGCCAACCTGGCCGCGGTCATACCCAACTTGATCTTGAAAACCGGGGTAGACGCCATCGGGCAAGCCAAGCTGACGGAGCTGACCGGCATCTCCAATGCTGTCTCCGAAATCACCAACATCGCACCGCAGGCCAGGGCGCCCTATGTGGGCTATTCGGCCTTCGCTCACAAGGCCGGGCTGCACGCCTCGGCCATCCGAGTGGACCCGGATATGTACCAGCATTGCGATCCGCAGCTGGTCGGCAACGATATGCGCATGCTGGTCACCGAAATGGCCGGGCGGGCCTCGGTTGAGCTCAAGGGCCGCGAGCTGGGTTTCGAACTGGCCGGCAACAACGAGGTCCTGACCCAGGTGACCAACCAGGTCAAGGACCTAGAAGCGCGCGGATACACCTTCGACGCGGCCGACGCCTCCTTCGAACTGCTGCTGCGCCGCGCCCTGGGGTTGCTGCCCAGCTATTTCGCGGTCGAGTCGTGGCGGACCATTTCTGAGGCCGCTGGCGCCATCGGTGTGCCGCCCGATGCCGGCTCCCGCGCTTCGGCCGCAGGCGTCAGCGAGGCCACGGTCAAGTTGCATGCCGGGGATAGGCGGATTGTTGCCACCGGCGAAGGCAACGGCCCAGTCAACGCTTTAGATGCGGCCCTGAGGTTGGCCCTGATTGAGGTCTACCCGGAGCTGGCCGGGATCGAGCTGGTTGACTACAAGGTCAGGATTCTGGACACCTCTCGCGGCACCGATGCGGTCACCCGGGTTTTGATCGAATCAACTGACGGCAGCCGGGTTTGGCGGACGGTGGGGGTGGGCCCCAACATCATCGAAGCCTCTTGGGAGGCCTTGACCGACTCGGTGGTCTATGGCCTGGTCCAAAGCGGGGTCGAGGTACGCTAAGAGGGTGTTTGGCAGCACGTTCGAGGACGCGGCTCAACCTTTTCACGCCACGTTTTGGCTGGTGAACGCTTCGCATCCAAGGTCCGCGATACGACTTGTGGTCAAATGAGCGCTTCGAACTTTGGGCAGTACAAGGCTCCCGGCGGCAAACTGGTTTCAGTCAGCCTGATTGTGGCGGCTGGCGGCTCGACCATCGACCGGCTGGTGGTGGCTGGGGACTTCTTTCTTGAGCCCGACGAGGCCTTGGGGCGGATCGAAGGCGCCCTGGTGGGTGCTGATCTGACCGAATCCGCTGCGTCGTTGGCCAAACGGATCGAAGCCGCCCTAGACCCGGACGATGCGCTGATCGGTTTCGATGCCCGGTCGGTGGCCGTGGCTGTGCGGCGTGCCCTGGGCCAGTCCTCGACCTGGGCGGACCACCAGTTCACCCTGATCGAGGACGGGCCGCGCCCACCGTTGATGCATATGGCCTTGGACCAGGTCTACGCCGAAGAATTGGCGGCCGGGCGGCGAGGTCCAACCCTGCGCTTTTGGCAATGGGGTGCCAACGCCGTCATCATTGGTTCCTACCAGTCTCGGTCAAACGAGGTTGACCTGGCCGGGGCCGAGCGGCATTCGGTTGAGGTGGTGCGCCGGGTTTCCGGCGGGGGAGCGATGTTCGTAGAACCTGGCAACACCATCACCTATTCGCTGGTGGTGCCCACGTCCTTGGTTGACGGCATGAGTCTGGTCGATTCCTACGCCTTTTTGGATGCCTGGTGCCTGGGGGCGCTGCGATCACTGGGCATCAACGCCACCTACCAGCCCATCAACGACATTGCCTCACCGGGTGGCAAAATCGCTGGTGCGGCCCAAAAACGCTTCGCCAATGGCGCTGTGCTGCACCACGTCACCATGGCCTACGACATCGACGCCGCCAAGATGATGGAAGTGCTGCGCATTGGCCGGGAAAAGGTCTCTGACAAGGGCACCAAATCGGCCGCCAAACGGGTCGACCCGCTGCGCTCGCAAACCGGTCTGGCGCGCGCCGATGTCATTGATGCGTTCACTAGCCACTTTGACCAGCTGCACGGGCTGGAGCGTTCGGCCCCCACCGCGGCCGAGCTGGCCCGCGCGGCCGAGCTAGTCGAAACCAAGTTCGGCACCGAACAGTGGCTCAACCGCGTGCCGTGAGCCCGGCTCTAGCCGCCGCCCCCACCAGCCCCACCACCCGCCAGGTTGAGCCCTGGCATGAAAAGGCCGGGACGGGCCGCGGAGCGTCGTCGCGCGCCGTGTTTTGGGGCGATCCCGCGCATCGCCAAAAACACATGCCCGGAGCCAATCCCCGACTACACTCCCCGGCCCGCCCCTCAGCTCGAGGGGGTGGCCTTGGCGTCGCACCTCTAGTTCGCCAGGTTGAGCGTTGGCATGAATGACGACGCCACGCAAGAGCGCGCCATCGGGCGGCGGGTTGTCGCCCTGGCGGTGCCAGCGCTAGGCGCCCTGGTGGCCGAACCGCTGTTCGTGCTGGTCGACAGCGCCATTGTGGGGCACCTGGGCAAGGACGCGCTGGCTGGACTGGCGCTGGCGGGCACCGTGCTGAACACGGTGGTTTATCTCTGTGTTTTCCTGGCCTATGCCACCACGGCCAAAGTGGCCCGGCTCTTTGGCGCCGGGGACATTGGCGGTTCGGCCCGGCTTGGACTGGACGGAATCTGGCTCGGTTTTGGCTTGGGGCTGATCTTGATGGTGACCGGCTTTGCCACGGCCGGGCCAACCCTGCGGGCATTGGGCGCCGAAGGTCCGGTGCTCGAAGCGGCCTTGGCCTATTTGACCTGGTCGTTACCCGGTCTGCCGGCCATGTTGGTGGTATTGGCGGCGGTCGGGGTGTTGCGCGGTTGGCAGAACATCAAAGCCACTATGGCGGTGGCAGTGGCCGGCGCTGCCGGCAACGCCCTGCTCAGCTACCTGCTGACCTGGCCGTTGGGCCTGGGGATTAGGGGTTCGGCCCTGGCAACTGTCCTCACCCAGTACGCCATGGCGGCGGTGTTGGCCTGGCTGGTCATCAAAATGGCGCTGGCGCATCAGGTCGGCTTGCCACCAAAGCTGGCCGGCTTGTGGGGTTCGATCAAGGCCGGCGCACCGCTGTTGGCGCGCACGGTCTGCCTGCGGGCCGCCATTTTGCTGACCGTCTGGACGGCCACGGCCTTGGGGCCCGTCGCCCTGGGTGGCCACCAGATCGTCAACTCTCTTTGGGCGCTGGGGGCCCTGATAGTTGATGCCCTGGCCATCGCCGCCCAGACGCTGGTTGGGGCCGCCCTTGGGGCCGGCTCCGGTAGGCAATTGGCCCAGGTCAGCCGGGCCGTGACCCGGCTCGGCTGGGTGGCCGGAGCGGGCGTTGGATTGCTGATCGCGGCGCTGGCGCCGTTCTTGCCCAAGTTGATGACAACTGATCCGTCGGTGCGTTGGGCTGCGACGGTTGGCCTGTGGGTTTGCGCCGTGGCCATGCCGATTGGCGCCTACGCTTTCATTCTTGACGGCATTTTGATGGGCGCGGCCGATGGCGTTTACCTGGCCTTTGGCATGTTGCTGGCCCTGACGTTGTACACCCCGTTGATCATGGCGATCAGAGCTTGGGCGCCCAGCGGGGCGGCCGGGCTGGCCTGGTTATGGGTGGCCTTGGGTGGTTTCTACATGGCGCTGCGTTGCGCTTTCTACGCCCCGCGTGTCCGCTATCTCTTGCGCCGTGCCGCCGCCGCGTAGGGCAGCCTATTCGCGACCAATCGAGGCAAATGTGGCGCCGGTCAGCCGGGCTAGATCATCGGCCGAGACTTCGATATCCATGGCGCGGGCACCAGCTGAGACCAAGATGGTTGGGTATTCGCAGGCCGAAACGTCAATTACCGTGGTGTGTTGATTACGCTGGCCAATTGGCGAAATGCCACCAACGATGTATCCGGTGGCGCGCTCGGCCGCGGCCACTTCAGCCATAGTGGCGCGTTTTGTGCCAACGGCTTGAGCCAAGGCTCTTAGGTCAAGCGAACCGCTAACTGGCACAACCGCGCAGACCAAGCCCTTGGGAGTGGTGGCCATTAAGGTCTTGAATACGCGTTTTGGATCGACGCCCAAGGCTCTGGCACTTTTGACTCCAAAACTGCGTCTGGCGAGGCGGTCGGCTTCAAAGCGGCGCAGCTTGTAGTCAACGCCGGCTTCCTGTAGGGCTATTAGGGCTGGGGTGCCACTTGGACGTTTGGTCAGAACCAACGCCAACCAACTCCTCCCATTCAGTCAACAGTGACGAATCAACTCCAGTAACGACCGCTTCGAGCCAGCCGACAATCGGTGCGAGCCCCTTTCGCGCCGTTGCGGGTGTAGAGCGGTCAAGAGCATGATACGCGTCTGTCAAGTAGCGCAAAAGACCTCCTTCGGTTCGTACCACCCCGAATCTTGATACGAACTCGTGGAACGTCATTGCTCCTTCCCGCATTAGCCGAACAATCGACTTCGGTTCCAGTTGACTATCATCTACCCAAGGGTGGCCTTGGCGGTAGACCCTCATTGCAGCCTCTAACATATCCTTCAGCGGTTCTGGATAAGTTACCTGGTCAAGGGCGTCCATACGCTCGTAGTAATCCCAGCCTTCGGCCTTGATACGGGCCAGGGTTTCGGATTTGGCCGCCTTCTCCTGGGCGATCAGAATTGCCTTGGGTCCCTCCAAGGTGGCCTCAAAGCAGCTCACCACATCCAAGGCATAGCTGTCCGAATCGGGGTCGAGCAGCTCAATGGCCGCCAGCGCGAATGGCGTGAGTGGCTGGTTCAATGCGAAATCGGCCGGAAGATGCGCTGTTAGGCGAATTCTGGGTGGTTCGGAGTGGGCCCCGGAGTGGGTCACCAAATCACCGGATTTGAGCGCCCGGTAAACCCTGGCGCCTTGGCGCAGTAGCTTGTTTCGCGCTGCTTTCGGTTCGTGGTTGTCACTCAGCAAGTTGTAGGCCGCTTTGACCGGATCACCCGGGCGCTCGAGCAACTGCAGGGCCATGGCGGCGGAAAAGCGCATTTGAGAGACAAGCTTCTCCGGTTCGGCTTGTTTGAGCTTGTCGAGGGTTTGCTGTGACCAGGACACCTGGCCCTTTGGCGCGGCCGGAGTCTTTTTGGTTTTGCGGCCGGTGGCTTGAGCCTTGGCTTGGGCTTTCATTTGCTCGATGGCGTGGGCTGGGGCTTGGACAATAACGTGGCCGTCAGAGTCGTAGCCGGCCCGGCCGGCACGTCCGGCGATTTGATGGAACTCTCTGGCTTTGAGCCGGCGAAGGCGGCGACCGTCGAATTTGACCAAGCTGGTCAGTACGACCGAGCGAATCGGCACATTGATCCCGACCCCAAGGGTGTCGGTCCCACATATCACCGCCAGCAGTCCCTCACCGGCTAGGCGTTCCACCAGGCGCCGGTAGACCGGCAGCATGCCGGCATGGTGGACGCCAATGCCGCGGCGGACCAGTTTCGACAGCTGCTGGCCAAAGCCAGCTTTGAACTTGAAGTCGCCCAGGGCCTGGCCAATTTGGTCCTGTTGGTCCCGGCCAATCAACGGCAACGACAACAAGGTGCCGGCCGCCTCAACGGCCTCACGTTGTGTGAAGTGGACCAGGTAGGCCGGTGTGCGGTAGGTCTTGATCAGCTCGGTGACCAGCTCAGGCGTGCGCAACAGCTCGTATTCGTAGCTCAGTGGCACCGGCCGGGGCGCATCAGTGATGGCGGTGACCGGCCGGCCGGTGCGGCGTTGAAGGTCTTGTTTGAAGAAGCTGACGTCTCCAAGGGTGGCGCTCATCAGCGCAAACCGGCTGTTGGTCATTTCCAGTAGTGGAACCTGCCAAGCCCAACCGCGATCTGGGTCGGCGTAGTAGTGGAACTCATCCATCACCACCGTCTCGAAACCAGTGGTTTGGCCGTGGCGTAGGGCCAGATGGGCCAGCACCTCGGCCGTGCAACAAATGATGGGCGCCTCAGGGTTGACCGAGGCGTCGCCAGTCATCAGACCCAGTTTGTCTGCTCCAAACCAACTGGCCAGGTCAAAGAACTTCTCTGAAACCAGCGCCTTGATCGGTGCGGTGTAGACCGCCCGGCCGCCTCGCTGGACCGCAAAGGCCAAGGCGCCAGCCGCCACTAGGGACTTGCCCGTGCCAGTCGGGGTCGACAAAATCAAGTTGTCATCGGTGGCCAGGGCCATGACGGCCTCATCCTGGTGCGGATAGAGCTCATAGCCCAGGTCAACCGCCCAGGCCAGGTAGGCCTCATAGAGCTGGTCCGCCGTCGCCTCTACCGGGACACCTGGCCAAATCACCCTCCCAGACTAAGGTGTCACGCCAAACCCGGGAGCCGGCATCGGGCATGGTGCCAAAGCCCGGCCCACGACGCTAGCTTGAGGCTTGGCGTTTTTGGATCTTGGCCCATTCGTCGCGCAGACCGACGGTGCGGTGAAACAGCCTGGGGGAGTCGGGGTCAGCGGCGAAGTAACCGAGCCGTTCGAATTGGACCACTTGGCCTGGTTCGACCTGGTCCAGGGCCGCTTCGGCCTGGCAGCTGGTCAGAATCTCGACCGAATCAGGGTTGAAATCATCGAGTACATCGCCGGTTTTGTCGCCCGGGACCTGGGCGGCGAAAAGGTGGTCGTAGCATCGGGCCTCGACCGGCACGGCGTGGCCAACCGAAACCCAGTGCATAGTCGATTTGACCCTGCGCCCATCTGGGGCCGAGCCGCCGCGGGTGGCTGGATCGTAAGTCGCGTGGACCTCGACCACATTGCCGGCGGCGTCCTTGACCGCCGATGTCGCGGTGACAAAGTAGGCGCCGCGCAGCCTAACTTCGCGGCCGGGAGCAAGGCGGAAGAACTTGGGCGGCGGATCCTCGGCGAAATCCTCCGCTTCGATGTAAAGCTGGCCTGAAAAGGCGACTTGGCGGGCGGCATCGGCCGGGTTTTCAGGGTTGTTGGGGATTTCGAAATGCTCTACCAACCCACGCCCGTCGGGGCCTTTGGGCCAGTTGTCGATCACCAGCCGGATTGGGCGCAGCACCACCATGCGGCGCAGCGCCGTCCGGTTCAATTCCTCGCGGATGAACCATTCCAGCTGTTCGATGGCGTGGCGAGAGTTGGTTTTTGACGTGCCGATGGCGCTGCAAAAGCGCCGTATGGCGGCTGGCGGGTAACCGCGTCGGCGCAGGCCAGACAGGGTAGGCATACGTGGGTCGTCCCAACCGCTGACCTTGCCCTGATCGACCAGCTGGGCTAGCCGCCGCTTCGAAGTGACGGTGTGGGTCAGCTCCAGCCGGGCAAACTCGAACTGCCTGGGCTGGTCGTGTGGCAAGGTCAAATGGCTCAAGAACCAGTCGTAAAGCGGCCGGTGGTCCTCGAACTCAAGCGTGCAGATCGAATGGGTCACCCCTTCTATGGCATCGGATTGGCCGTGGGCCCAATCGTAGGTCGGGTAGATGCACCACTTATCACCGGTGCGGAAATGGTGGCCGCGGCGAATCCGGTACATAACCGGGTCGCGCAGCTGCATATTGTCTGCCTGCATGTCGATTTTGGCGCGCAGGACCTTGGCGCCATCGGGGAATTGCCCGGCTCTCATTTGGCGGAACAGCTCGAGTGATTCCGTTGGTGGCCGCTCGCGGTAGGGACTGTCCACCCCCGGCTGGCCAAAACCGCCACGGCCGGCGGAAATGGCTTGGGCGTCTTGCTGGTCAACGTATGCCAGGCCACGTTCGATCAGTGATTCGGCCCAGAGGTAGAGCTGATCAAAATAGTCCGAGGCGTGCAGCACCTGATGCGGCTGGTAACCCAACCAGGCGATGTCCCGCAAAATCGATTCGGCGTAGGCGGCCTCTTCAGTGTCCGGGTTGGTGTCGTCAAAGCGGACATTGCAGATGCCGTCGAACTGTTCGGCCACAGAAAAGTCGCTGACAATGGCCTTGGCGTGGCCAATGTGCAGGTAGCCATTGGGCTCGGGCGGGAATCGAGTCTGGACGCGGCCGTTATGTGAGCCGTTGGCTATTTCGGCCCGAATCGAATCAGCTACAAAGTCGCTGGCCTCGGGTTTTGCCGGCTCGGTCATGATGGCAAGCTTTCTGCCAGAGCCCGCAGCCGGGTCAGGCAAGAGTCCTGACCCAGCAGCTCCATCGACTCGAACAAGGGCGGGGAGACCTTCTGGCCGCTGATGGCGGTGCGGATTGGGGCAAAGGCAACTCTGGGTTTGAGCTCCATAACCTCGATCAGGTCTTGGCGCAGCGCGGCCTCGATCTGGCTAGCCTGCCAGCTGGCGCTGGGGATGGCCTCAAGCGACCCGATGGTGGCGGCCAGGATTGGCTGGAGGTCGCCTTTGAGCGAGTCGATGGCTTCCTGGGCGAAAACCAAGTCTTGGTCTGGGGTGTACAAGAACTGCAGCTTGGCGGCGGCCTGGCTCAGTGTGGTCAGGCGCTCTTGGATCAGAGGTGCGGCCCCGGTCAGCCGGTCGGCTGGGGCTGCCTGCCAGCCGGCGGGCCCCTGGCCGGCGTGGGCCCAGTGCTCGGCGATGCGCCGGGCCAGTTCCTCCGGTGGCAGTGCCCTGATGTAGTGGCCGCCGAGCCAGTTGAGTTTGTCGAGGTCGAAGATGGGGCCGGCCGGGTTGACACTGGACCAGGCAAAGCTGGTGATGAATTCTTCCAGGCTGGCCACTTCTTGGTCCGGGTGGACCGGCGGGTAGCCCATCAGCTGAAGGAAGTTGACTAGGGCCTGGGGTAGATAGCCTTGGGCCTGGAACCAGGTCAGCGAGGCCGCCGGGTTGTTGCGTTTGGAGATCTTCGACCGGTCGGTGTTGCGAAGGAGCGGCATATGGGCGAAGGCTGGTGGCTGCCAGCCGAGCCAGCGGTAGAGCAGCAGGTGCTTGGGCGTTGAGCTGATCCATTCCTCACCCCGGACCACATGGGTGATACCCATGAGGTGGTCGTCGACCACCACGGCCAAATGGTATGTCGGGAAGCCATCGGCCTTGACGATGACCTGGTCGTCCGGCGGCGGTGCCGTCAACTGGCCTCGAATCAGGTCAGGGAATGACAGCTCGACATCGTCTGGAATCCGCATCCGGATAACCGGTCGTGGGCTAAACCCGGGTAGACCAGCCCGTTCCTCGCGGGTCCGGCCCAAGCAGAGCCGGTCGTATCCGGTTTGCGCCGTTCTCGAAGTGGCCTGTTCGACGCGCAGATTCGCTAGCCGGGCTTGCGAGCACCAGCAGCGATAGGCCTGGCCCTGTTCCAAGAGTTGATCGACAAAGGGCCAATAGGTCTCTAGGCGCTCAGACTGGCGATACGGGCCAACTGAGCCGCCGACATCGGGCCCCTCATCCCACTTCAGGCCAAGCCAGCGCAGCGTCTGGATAATCTGGGCCTCGGAGTTGGCGTCGTAGCGGTTCTGGTCGGTGTCCTCAATCCGCAAGACCAGCTGGCCGCCGCTTTTCCGGGCGAAGGCCAGGTTGAACAGGGCCATGTAGGCGGTGCCAACATGAGGGTCGCCGGTGGGCGATGGCGCCAGGCGCAGTCTTGGCGCGGTGGGATGCAGGTCAGTCATGGTGCCAATCAGCCTAGCGAAACGTTCGCGACAGGCTTTAGGGCGGCGAGTTGGCGCCCCGGTGCGTAAGGCGCGGCGACGGCAACTGCCTCAATGCAGCGCCCAAAGCAGTGACTGATCCCGGGCGGATGGCCGGTTAGCTGGCCTTGGCTCGGTTGATTCGGTAGGGTGTCTGCCCGGTGTTGGCCCTCGAAAGAGGGCTCCCACCAGTGGGGTATGGTGTAATTGGCAGCACGAGTGATTCTGGTTCACTTAGTCCAGGTTCGAGTCCTGGTACCCCAGCGGGCAAACCACCTGCCCATAAGGCTCCGTTGTGTAGTGGCCTAGCACGCCGCCCTCTCAAGGCGGTAGCGCGGGTTCGAATCCCGTCGGAGCTACTCATGTCGAAGATGCGGTGAACGAGTGAGCCAGGAGCTGTTGACGAGGGCGAATGCCCAAGGAGCACAGTTTTCCTGAGCGTTGTGTTTGCGCCTCAAGGCCGAGCGACAAGCAAGTTTGCTTGCTTGCCCGAGGCCGACGACGCTGTTAACGAAGCGGAGGCAAACTTGGTAAAGGATGCGTTGTCGCTCAGAACAGGCCCATGACCAGCACGAGTGCCTGGTCCACCACAGCCAGTTCCTCGGGTAGTAGTCGCCCGGCGAAATCACCCAACTCGGTTTCGGGATTCACAACCGTGACCTGCTCAAGCAGTACCAGTGTGGGCTGTCCACCCAATTCGATTTGGGGCCGGAACACCGTTGGACGGGCGCTAGTCGATGTCGGAGCGACCAGCAGTGTAGACAGCATCAAATCGTCCGATTGAATCACCACCGCGAACCGGGCGCCCGACTGTTTGCGTCCTCGCACGTCGTTCGGGCGAAACCGGTAGATGTCACCACGCACGACGTTGCTGCATCTCTTCCAACACTGCCTCGGCTTCTGCCAGATCATCCGGATCTGTGCGGACCAGTTGAGACTCGGCTCTCATTTGATCGCGCAGAGTTGCTCTGTCAAAGGCGCTGATTGCCTGCCTCACCACATCAGACCTAGTGTGGCCAGTTCGAGCGACGAGCCGGTCAAGGGCCTGCTCGGCAGCAGCGTCAAGCCGAATTGCCAGCTGTGTCATGCGCCTAGTATGTCACATTGCATGACGAACGTGGTTCCAAGCTGAGACTTACTCCGAGCCCAGAGGAAGTCTTTGACCGGTTGCCCGGTGCCCGCGCAGAACGGGTGGATCTAGACATCGTGCTACTGCGGGACCTACTGGGCCGTGATGTTGAAGAAAAGGCGTTGCGCACGTCGCGGCTTTTTGTTGAGGTCCAAGGCGGGTGGGCCCCGAGCAACGGTGGCGTTTTGGTTGGATGCACTCACCTAGAGGCGTTTCTGCCTCACGCCTGGGAACAGTGCGCTCGGTTCCGCGGGCCGCGTAGGCGGGGCGTTGTCGACAAGGCCAACATTCCGAACCTTTTTCAGGATGGTTTGAGGATGGACGCCGTACCTCTCAGCCAAGACGGCGACAGGGCGCCGCTGGTGAAGTCGGCGAGCATCGCGGTCACCTCTTTGGCGCTCGTTTATGTTTGAAGTTTTTTAGAGCAGGCAGCGTAGGTGCCGCCTATCTCGCGGCTGCAAGGCAGGTTCAATGCGCTTGTCCAGCGTGACCAGTTGCCCGCCACGCGATGCGGCCAGACCAAGCAGGTGGAAGTCGGTTACCTGCCGGTGTCCAGTCATCCGGACAGAGGCCATATGGCATCCATTGTCTGGCCAATTGGCAGCCACTAGTCAGCCGCCGATTGCCGAGCCACCATGCAAGCCGGAGTCGCGGTTGGACTGTGCTGCGAGACCTCGGACTCGCGTGTTGGTGGAGCATTGTTGGCTGGCCGGCTCTGTGCCTTGCCTCTAGCCGCCTCGACGTGGTATGCCAGTACCGCTGGTCTGTCGGCGCATTTCGCTCATCACGAGAACGCAGCGGAAACGACATCGGTTCGCCTCGCACGGTTCACTCTCGCGCATGAACTCGGGCATTCTTTGGCCTATGAATACTTATCTGACCCGTTTGCCCATTGATCTCCAATGCCCCGCGGTTGTTTTGATCGGCCGCCACAGGGCTCAACAGGCTTGTGGCCTGCTGGTTTACGTTCTTCGACCGGGTTAGAGCACCGGCTATTCAAGTATTCTCGCCTGATTTCGGTACTTTACTGATGATATTCAGAGCACGCCAATTCCCGCTCCAAAGCCCACGACGGAGAGTCCCAACAGTGCATAATCGCATCAGTAATGAATTATCTCGCGTAATCCCCAATGTGCATCATTTGCCAGGCGGCAACGACCAATACGGTTGCATGTCAATAGTTCACTTCTTTCGCAATCGAATACATTCTGAATTGGGTATCATCGCAGGTCACAGGTGTGATGGACCCTAGTGTTTGCACCGGAGAGGCGCGAGTTAGGGCGTCTCTGATAACAAGATCTGGAATAGTCGAGCGCATTAGTCCCAAGTGGGTACAAAGGCAAGTTGGCCAATTGGCATGACGTATCACGGTCCCGCAACCGAACCCACCACTGAGCAGGGCGTTTACTCCGCGAGGGTCTTCCGTGTAACCAATTGTGAGACTTGTGCCGGGGCTGCGACCAAGAAACGCAAGGCAAGCATGCCCCCGATGCGTTCTATTCAGTGGGAGAATGGAACCCGGGAAGGGCGGTTGATCTTGTCGGATGGGCCGCCCCCTCCCGGGTAGACAGAACCACCTCCAAGGGAAGGGCTCATACCATGAGTATAGGACTGTTTGTACGTGGGTTGGATGGCGGGGCAACTGGAGATTGCAGCCCGACTTTCGATCGCGTAGCAGGTAATGCCCAACGACTTGGGTTCGGTGGGTCGTTCGGCTCGTCTCCCCCGATGGCGTACGCGGGTGTTACCCGGCTGGTTCCGCGATTCGAGCAAGACCCCCTGCCGGACGGAGGTCCGGTAGGCACCGGAAATGAAAGACCTAACAGAAGTCGGTTGGTTCGGCTTACGAGTTCGATGACTGGGTGGGTGGCAACATGGGACTAGGCGCGTTAGCGGTGATCGCTTCGGCTGTTGCGCCCGTAGTGTGCTTCGTTTCTCTGGTTGCCTTGTGCGCATACATTGTGAGACGGTCTGGTGGGACTAGGGGTCTGAAGGATCTCGCGGGAGTAATCCAGGCCTGGCGACGGCACAAGTGAATCAGAGCATCAGTCAACCCATGACGCCGTCCCTGTACCGGCGCTCCGGCCTTCAAAACGAGACGCCGAAGGCTGTGGGCCGTGCAATGTCGAGTTCCTGGCGGTCATGGAAGTAACAGCCAATCTGGTGCTGAGCCTGGTCGGCACCGCCAGCTCAATCAACCGTCCGATTTGGTGCAATGCTGCGGAATCTGAAAACCGCAATCGGTCAGGGTAATGCCTTCGCTCCGAGGGGCCCGCCATATTGGGTTATTTGGCGGGCCCCTTGGCTTGCGGGATGCAGGTTGGCAATTGGTTGTCTCGCCACATCACGACGCAGCCGGGGAATGGTGCCGGTGTGGCGGCTCCTTGGGAGGTGAGGCGTCCTTTGATGCACCGGATCTCGGTTGCCTTCATGGCGTGGTCGTGCCACCACCGGGAATCAGTACGCGACGGAATCAACATCACCACGCTCATGCTCAAAGCAGGCAGCAGAGGTGCCGCCTGTCTCGCGGCTGCAAGGCAGGCTCGATGCGCTTGTCCAGTGTGACCAGTTGCCCACCGCGCGATGCGGCCAGATTGAGCAGGTGGAAGTCGGATACCTGCCGGTGTCCAGTCATGCGGGCAGTGTCTATGCCGGGAGCATCCAGTGATGCTTGTTCGGCCCAGAACTGGTGCTGCCTCCGGCGCCGAACACGAGCTAGAGCCGCCAGTGCATCCACAATCGAGGCTCCAGAGTTGACAGCCGGATTTGACAAGAGGCGGACCAAACCTTGCTCGGTTGTTGCGCAAGTAGCGAAGTGATCAGCGGACCGCAGCCAGCCCAGAGCCAGGTCATGGTGCTGGTGGTTCGCCAGATGGGCGGCTACCAACAGGTTGATATCAGGCAAGAACACTGCGCTAGCCACCAGCCTGCTCCTGGTGCAGCTCCAGATCCTCTTGCGCCAACAGGTTGGCTACATCATCGGTTGTCACGGGTGGCCCAGGCGGATGGAAGACCAAGAAATCCTCATTGGATGACTCCATAGCGTCGGCCCGTTCTACGAGCCGGGTAATGGTGGCTGCTTTTGGTTCCCCAGGCAAACCGTGTTGCTGCAGGATCACGGACAGGCGCGGTGTCTCGGTGAGGTGGATCCGACGTCGCGAGGCAGCAGGCATGGCAGCCATAGTACACCGGACAGAGGCCAGATGGCATCCATTACTTGGCGAATTGGCAGCCATTGGTCAGCCGCCGAGGCTGCCGAGCCACCGTGCAGCCGGAGTCGCGGTTGGACGGTGCTGCGAGACCCCGGACTCGCGTGTGGCCAGTGTGCTGCGAAACCCCGGACTGGCGTGTGGCCAGTGTGCTGCGAGACCCCGGACTGGCGTGTGGCCAGTGTGCTGCGAAACCTCGGACTCGCGTGTGGCCAGTGTGCTGCGAAACCTCGGACTGGCGTGTTGGTGGAGCATTGTTGGCTGGCCGGTAGACTAGGCGGGCTCTGCCCGCGCCGTCGTGTCGCGGGCAGCAGTTGCGCCAGACCTACCGGAGGATTCAGTGCCAGTGAAAAGCGCCGTCGAAACCTTGGAATCGACCAAGGTGAAACTAACCGTCGACGTGGCCTACGCCGACCTCAAGCCCGCCATCACCAAGGCCTACAAGGAAATTGCCGGCCAGGTCAACGTGCCCGGTTTCCGCAAAGGGCACGTTCCAGCCAGGGTGATTGACGCCCGCTTTGGCCGCGGCGTGGTGATGGAGCAAGCCATTAACGACTCGCTCAGTGACTGGTACCGCCAGGCCCTGGACCAGCACAAACTCTTCCCAATGGCGCAGCCAGAGGTCGACATCACCTCCGAACCGCCGCTTGACGCCGACGAACCGGAGATGACCTTCACCGCGGTGGTTGAGGTCCGCCCAGAGATCAAGCTGCCTAGCTTGGGCGGGATCGAGGTCACCGTACCGGTGGTCACTATCAGCGACGAGCAGGTCGAAATGGCCCTAGATGCCCTCAGAGAGCGTTTCGGCAGCCTAAAGACAGTCGACCGCCCGGCACAAGACGGCGACTTCGTCACAATCGACCTCAAAGCCGAAAAGGGCGAGCAGGAAATCGACTCGGTCAGTGGCATCTCCTACCAGATCGGCTCGAAAGACCTAGTTGACGGCCTTGATGAGGCCCTGACCGGCCTATCAGCCGACGAAACCACCAGCTTCGAAACCGAAATGGCTGGCGGCGAGCACGCCGGCGAAAACGCCTTGGTCACCGTCACACCGACGGCCGTCAAGGAACGCGAGTTACCCGACCTTGACGATGACTTTGCCCAGGAAGTCAGCGAGTTCGACACCCTCGAAGAGCTCAGAAAAGACGCCCGCATTCGCCTAGAACAGCAGGTCGAACGCGACCAAGTGGTTTTGGCCCAAGACAAGTTGGTCGAAACGCTGTTAGAGCAGACCGACTTCGAAGCCCCCAAAGGCGTAGTAGAGCAAGACGCCAAGAACCAACTCAGCAAGGCCGGCAAAGAGGACGACGAAGAAGCCCTCGAGGCCGCGCTGAGGGATTCGGCCAAAGCCGTGCGGACTCAGCTACTGCTGGACGCCATGGTCGAGTACCTCCAGGTCACAGCCAACCAAGGCGAGCTCACCGGCTTCATTGTCCAAACCGCCCAGCGCTACGGTATGGACCCGAACCAGTTCCTCCAGACCGCAGCTGACCATGGCGAGCTGCCCCAGTTCTACGCTGAACTGGTTCGGTCAAAGGCCTTGGTCAAGGCGTTGCGTCAGGTCAAGGTCCAAACCGAGGCTGGAGATGTTATCGACATTGAGGCCAAACTGGGCCCGGAGCAAGTCGAAGAACCCCAAGGTGAAGGCGAGCTGGTCGAGCCGGCTGAGGAATCCGGCATCGGGCAAGAGGGTTACATCGAAGACCTAACGGCGGATCTGGGACAAGGCGAGCTTGACCAGTTGGCCATCGAAATTGGCGGCCCCGAGGAAGACAACTAACGACCCTTGGGCAGCCGGCATCACACCAGCTGCGCTTTTAGTGAAACCAGAACCGCCGGGGCCAAGACGGCCAGCGGCAAGGCATTAGGGTCATGATGGACCCGGTAGAACAACCAAGGGGGGAGCGCGTGAGCGGACCATTGGCGGCAGCCGCCGAGGGCGGCAACATGGGCCTAAACGATGTCATCTTCAACCGTTTGCTCAAGGAACGCATCATCTGGCTCGGGGCCGAGGTCCGCGATGACAACGCCAATATGATCTGCGCCCAGATGATGTTGCTGGCGGCCGAAGACCCAGCGCGGGACGTCCACCTCTACATCAACTCGCCCGGCGGCTCAATCACCGCCGGCATGGCGATTTACGACACGATGCAGTACATCGCACCGGACGTGGCCACCGTGGCCGTGGGCGTGGCCGCTTCGATGGGGCAGTTCCTGCTGTCCTCCGGCACGCCGGGCAAACGCTACGCCACGCCGCACGCCCGGGTGATGATGCATCAACCCTCGGGCGGGATTGGCGGCACGGCCACCGACATCCGCATCAACGCCGAGCTGATTCTGCATATGAAACGCCAGCTAGCGGAGCTAACCGCGGCCCAAACCGGCAAAACGGTGGACCAGATCAACGCCGATGCCGACCGCGACCGCTGGTTTACAGCCGAAGAGGCGCTGAAGTACGGCTTCATTGACCACGTCGTCACCCACACCAGCGCGATTGGCGGGCCAGGTGGAGCCGGGGCTGCGACCAGCGGTGATGGCAAAGGTCGAAAGGGGGCCGGCAAGTGAGGCTCGACCCGGCTTCGACCTACGGTTGGCTGCGCCCTGTGGCGGCGCGCCCCGTTTCGCCCAGTGCGCGGTACGTTTTGCCTACCTTTGAAGAACGCACTCCCTATGGTTTCAAACGGCAAGACCCCTACGCCAAGCTGTTTGAGGATCGGATTGTTTTTCTGGGCGTGCAAATCGACGACGCTTCGGCTGACGATGTCATGGCGCAGCTGCTGGTGCTCGAATCACAGGATCCGCACCGCGATATCACCATGTACATCAACTCGCCCGGCGGGTCGATCACGGCTTTGACCGCCATCTACGACACAATGCAGTACGTCACGCCCCGGATCCAGACGGTCTGTTTGGGCCAAGCGGCTTCCGCCGCCGCCGTGGTACTGGCCGCCGGCACGCCCGGGCTACGCTTGGCCTTGCCCAATGCGCGAGTTCTGATTCACCAACCGGCATTTGAAGGTGGTGTTTACGCTCAGGCCAGTGACATCGAAATCCAGGCCCAAGAGATTCTGCGGATCCGGGAATGGTTGGAGCAGACCATTGCCAAACACTCCAAGCGGACGCCAGAACAGGTGCGCGAGGACATCGAACGCGACAAAATCCTGACGGCTGAACAGGCTTTGGAATACGGCATGATCGACCAGGTGTTGCAGAGCCGCAAGGCGCCGGTCGAGCCGTCCACCTAAAGCTGGTTGGTCTGGGTTTGTTTGTTGGGATTGGCCTCGACGTGGTCGAGGTGGCGCGGTTTGCCCGGGCCTTGAGGCGCGCTCCACGGCTGGCCGAAAAGCTCTTTGTCGAAACTGAACGTTCGCTGCCGCTGCGCTCGCTGGCGGCCCGCTTCGCCGCCAAAGAAGCGCTGGCCAAAGCCCTGGGCGGTCCCGAGGGCCTGCGCTGGCATGACTGCTGGGTCATCAACGACGAGGCCGGCCGGCCCGAGCTGAAAATCCAAGGTAGCGTTGCGGCTGCCCTAGTTGATCAGGGCATTGGCCGCCTGCATTTGTCGCTGAGCCACGACGGCGGCCTGGCGGTCGCCATTGTCGCAGCCGAGGCCTAGAGACCGGCTCCCTGACCGGCTCAGGCCGGTCCATCCCTGGGGTGGGCGCATCGTGTGGCGTCGTTGTATCAAAACGGCGCATCGAGTGGCGTCGAAGTATTGTTTCAATCGCCATCACCGGAGCGTCTTCGCTGGTCCCTCGCCTGGTCACTTCGTGTGAAACGAGAAAACGACGCCATTGGATTGGGCGAAACGATAGAAGTGCCACGTTTGATGCCGGCGGGCGGGTGCGCCCCCTGACGCCGCGCCTCAGGGCTTTCGCCTAGGGTGGGGGTATGAGCTTTAGTGACGGGCAAGCCATCATGTGGGTTGATGGGGATTTGGTGCCGGCCGGGCAGGCCACGATCCCGGCGCTGGACCACGGCTTGACAGTTGGAGACGGTGTCTTTGAGGCGGTCAAAGTGCGTGGCGGCAAGGCCTTTGCGTTGCGGCCGCATTTGGCGCGGATGGCTCGATCAGCTGCCGGCTTGCGCCTGCCGTTCCCGGGCGAACAGGCCGTTGACCAGGCCTGCCAGGCAGTGCTCAACGCCAACGCCAGTCTGCTGGTCAATAGCATGGCGATTCTGCGTATTACTCTGACCGCCGGTGTCGGTGAGGTCGGGTCCGGCCGGATCAGCGGGGCCAGCCCACGATTGTTGATCACGTTGACCCATCACGCACCGCGGCCGCCCACCACCAGCTGTATCACCGTGCCGTGGCAACGAAACACCCACGGTGCCCTGACCGGTCTGAAGACTACCTCTTACGCTGAAAACGCCTTGGCCCTGGCCATGGCGCGCGAAGCCAACGCCACCGAGGCCCTATTCGCCAACAGCGAAGGCCAACTGTGTGAGGGCACCGGCTCCAATGTCTTTTTGGTGTTGGACGGCCGGCTGCTGACGCCGCCGCTGAGCGACGGCTTGCTGGGCGGCATAACTCGCCAGCTAGTTCTTGATTGGTCCAACGCGGTCGAAGAGTCAGTCCCGATGCAGGCGTTATTCGAGGCTAGCGAGGTGTTCTTGACGTCGACTGGACGTGACGTGCAGGGTGTCACAGCGATAGACTCGAAGCCAGTGTCCGATGCTGCCCTGGGACCTGTAACGGCGCAGGTCGCCCAGGTGTTTGCAGAGGGGGAGGCAAAGTTCGATGATTCCTAGTTTCACCGCCGCACAGATTGAACAAGCGGAAAAAGACCTAATGGAGACGGTGCCAGAAGGCTCCTTGATGGCTCTGGCTTCCCATGCGGCAGCCAACCTGATCCTGCGTGAGCTGCGCGCCAGGCGTGGCAAAGCCGCTGGTGCCAAGGTCCTGGCACTGGTCGGTCCAGGTAACAACGGTGGCGACACACTTTACGCCGGGGCCAAGCTATGCCTGCGCGGCGTCGCCGTGACGGCAGTAGCCACCGCTAACCGGATGCATCCGGCCGGACAAGCCGCCTTCGAGGCGGTTGGCGGCCGGGTTGTCTCTCTGGCCGAACCAGGACCAGGGCCCCATATGCCAATCGAAGATGTCACAGCCATGGCGCTGAGAGCCGATTGCATCGTTGACGGGCTGTTGGGCATTGGCGCCCGCGGGCCGCTTTCTGGCCGCGCAGCCGGCTTGGTGACCACGTTGATCGTGGAAATGGGTCTGGACGCGCCGCTGCGCTACCGCCGGCCCGGACGGCCGTTTGTGGTGGCGATCGACTTACCCTCAGGGGTCAGTGTTGACGACGGCATGGTTGACGGCCAGGTTTTGCCAGCCGATGTCACCGTCACCTTTGGCGCCTACAAGCCGGCAGCGCTGCTGCCGCCAGCCAGCTCGATGTTTGGCCGGGTCGAATTGATCGACATTGGATTGACCGAGCCGTTGGCTCGGGCCGAGGCCAAAGCCACGGCTCGGCGTTTCGAAGCCAGCGACGTGCTGGCGACCTGGCCGGTCCCCAGGCGGTCAGACCACAAGTACACCCGTGGCGTGGTTGGCATGGTGGCCGGTTCGGACACCTATCCCGGCGCGGCCGTGCTGACCACCTCGGCCGCCGTTTGCGCCGGCGTGGGCATGGTGCGCTACCTCGGCCCGGATAAGGCGATAGAGCGGGTGCTGTCACGGCGCCCCGAGGTTGTGCCTGGTGGGGGCCGGGTCGACGCCTGGGCCTTGGGTCCGGGTGTGGCACCGGGAGCGGAAAGCCAGCTGGGCCGGATCGCCTCGGCTTTGGAGTGGGCCAAAGCCAAGCGGGTACCGGCCGTGGTCGATGCCGGAGGTTTCGCCCTGCTGCCACCCTCGCCTGAGCGCTTGGATCCTTGGATCATTTTGACGCCGCATGCCGGCGAGATGGCCTCACTATTGCAGGACAGGGGAGTGTCGACCGATCGTGAATCAGTCGAGGCCCAGCCTGCCCACCATGCCCGTCTAGCGGCCGAGCTCGTTGGCGGGACAATCCTGCTCAAGGGGCCAGCCACGGTGGTGTCCGGTCAGGACGGTTCCTGCTTTGTCCAGGCCGACGGCCCGCCCTGGTTGGCCACGGCCGGTACCGGTGACGTGCTGACCGGTCTAATCGGTGCACTGCTGGCCGGCCACGGGGATTCGGTCGCCATCACCCCCGACTTGCCGACACATATCGCCGCCCTAGGCGCACTGGTTCACGGCCGAGCCGCCCTGAAGGCATCAACCGGGTCAGTTGACCCTGGCTCGGGCCGGCTGGGCAAGCCGATTGCGGCTATGGATGTGGTCAGGGCCTTGCCCCAGACCATCCAAGAGCTGCTGCAGCAGTGAACTTGCCTTTCGCCGGGAAGCCACCAGGCGCCGGCCAGCCAAGTCCTAACGCGGCGGATGGCGGCCGCGCCTTGGCCGGTGGTCGTCTTGGGTCGACCGGCGGCGGCACGGCTGAGGCCACCTTCCTCCACCCCGCCAGCCGGGCGGTGGTCTCACTCGACGCGATTACGGCAAACACCAGGCGGTTGAAGGAATTGGCTGGTCAGGCGCAGGTCATGGCCGTGGTCAAGGCCAATGGCTACGGTCACGGCATGGTCGCCTCAGCCCGGGCAGCAATGGCCGGCGGGGCTGGCTATCTGGGTGTGGCCCAATTGGCCGAGGCCCTCGAACTGCACCGGGCATTGGCCTGGCCCCGGCCGCCAATCCTGTCCTGGATTTACCCGGCCGGTGCCATTGACCTGCTGGGCCAGGGTTTGGCGAGCCAAATTGAACTAGGCGTCTCATTGCCAGAGCAACTGGACGGCATCGGCCAGGCGGTCAAGCAAACTGGCCAAGTGGCGCGGCTGCACCTCAAGCTGGACACCGGCCTGGGGCGGGCTGGTGGCCCGGCGGCCAGCTGGGAGGCGCTGGTGCGGGCGGCGTTGGCGGCCCAGGCCGAGGGGCTGGTCGAGCTGGCGGCAATGTGGACGCACTTCGCTTACGCCGATTCCCCCAACCACCCCACCGTGCTGGCCCAAGAGGCGGCCTTCGCCGAGGGTATGGCCCTGGCCCAGCGGCTAGGTGCGCGGTTCGAGCTGGCTCACGTGGCTAACTCGGCGGCCCTGTTGACCGGGCGGCCGTGTCGCTACGACATGGTGCGCCCTGGGTTGGCCATGTACGGGCTCAGCCCAATTCCGGACCAGGCCAGTTCAGGTGAGTTGGGCCTGGTCCCAGCGATGACTCTCGAATCGGAGTTCACGCTGGTCAAGCGGTTGCCGCAGGGGCATGGCGTGTCCTATGGCCACATGTACCACACGCCCGGCGACACGGTGGTTGGGCTGGTGCCGATGGGCTATGCCGAAGGCGTTTTCCGGCACGCCTCCAACCGGGCCGAGGTTTGGGTGGCTGGCCGGCGAGTACCGGTGGCTGGGCGGATTTGCATGGACCAATTTGTGGTGGACCTGGGCCCGGGGGCCGGCGAGGCCGCCGGTGAGCGGGTGGTCTTGTTTGGTCCGGGGCACAATGGCGAACCAACCGCCCAGGAGTGGGCAGAGGTTGCCGGCACCATTTCCTACGAGATTGTCACCAGGATCCCGCAACATGTGCCAAGGGTCTACGTTGGCGGCGGCGCTGGCTAATGGAGGTCGGCCTGCCAACTGCGGCGGCGACCCGGGCTTGGGGGCGGTTGCTGGCCGGGTTGCTAGAGCCCGGGGACCTGGTCATCTTGTCTGGCGAACTTGGGACGGGCAAAACGACCTTGGTCCAGGGCCTGGCTGGCGGCCTGAATGTGGCCGGTCAAGTGGCCTCACCAACCTTCATCATGGCTCGCCAACACCGGCCGTTGGGTGATGGTCCAGGGCTGGTACACGTCGACGCCTACCGGCTTGGTTCGCTGGACGAACTGGACGCTTTGGACCTCGACACTTCGCTTGAGGCTGCGGTCACCGTAGTTGAATGGGGCCAAGGCTGGGTTGAGGATCTGTCCAGCGACCGGCTAGAAGTCCACCTGACCCGCCAGCGCGGCTGGAGTTCACCTGGACCGCTCGACGAATTGGCTAACGAGCCACGCCGCGCCCAGGTGCGCGCCGTGGGGCAGCGCTGGGCCGGGATTGCCCTGCCCGGCAGTCCACGCTGGGCCTAGGAAACGGTGATTATCACCAGTTTCCTAGGCCCAAGACCATGCGTTCCTCCGCGTTTTCGCAGGTGGCGCTTGCGCCACCTGGCGTGCAACACGGCCGGTAGCTGGTTATTCACCAGCGCCCTAGGCTTGGCGCTGTGACTGGCCAGCGCTTTGGAGCCCCACCGTGGGCTCTTGGGCTGGTGCTGGTGGCCGTGGTCAGCGCCAACTTGGGTTCGGTTTTCGCCGTCTTTGCCTTTGAGTTGGTGGGGCCCGAGGCGGTGGTGGCTTTGCGCTCGACCTTCGCGGTGCCGCTGCTGTTGTTGTTCGCCCGGCCTTCGTTGCGCGGGCACTCGCGGCAAGCCTGGGCCGTCGTGATCGCTTTTGGGCTTTCCTTGGCCGCCATGAACTCGATGTTTTCCCAGTCGATTGCCCGCATGCCGATTGGGCCGGCCGTCACCATCGAAATGTTGGGACCGCTGGTTTTGTCGGTGATCCTGGCTCGGCGGCTGAGCGGTTGGCTCTGGGCGGTGCTGGCTTTGGCTGGCGTGGTGGTAATGCAGGGCTTGGTCACCGGGCATGGCTTGTTGTTTGACCCTCTGGGCGTGTTGTTCGCCTGCGGTGCGGCCGTGGCCTGGGCTTTCTACATTCTGTTGTCGAGGCAGGCCGGCAAAATGTTCAAGTCGGTCGACGCACTGGTACTGGCCGCCATGGTGGCAGCGGTGCTGACTTTGCCGGTCGGGGTGGCGGTCGAGGCAGCTTCGATGTTCCACTGGCAGGTCCTTGGCCTTGGGGTTCTCGTGGCGTTGTTTTCCAACGCCATCTGCAATGGCACCGAACTGATCGCCTTGCGCCAGGTGCCAGCCCATGTTTTCTCAGTCATGATGGCTTTGGGGCCGGTGGCCGGTTCGCTGCTGGCCTTTGTCCTGGCTCATCAACGGCTGGGTTTGACCACTCTGGTTGGTATTGGCCTGGTAGTTGTCGCCACTATGGGCGCCACCATTGGCGAAGGCCGCCGCCAAGAAGCGGCCTAGCATCGGCCTGGCAAGTCTTGAGGTAGTACATATGTCTGTCATTGGGTTATGATGGCTGTATGTCTGCCATCACGAAAAGGGAGCTGAACCAGCAAACGGCGAAGGTTCTCGCAAGGGTTTCCGCTACAGGTGCGGTTGTCCAGGTGACCGAGCGGGGTGTACCTAAGTGGCAGCTCATGCCCATCGAAACCGCAGAGAGTGACCGGCTGGCGGAGCTGACCAGGCAAGGCTGGGTGATTGCGCCAAAGGATGACCCGCCACCGTGGCCAGACCAAGCTGACACCGACTTGCCCATGTACTCGCCTCAAGAGGTCGATGAGCTGGTCCAGTGGATCAAGGACGACCGCTAATGCGCTACTACCTGGACTCGTCGGTGGCCCTGCACGCCGTGCTACCCAAAGGCGACGCCCAGGCAGTTGGTTGGGTCAGGCAGGCAGTGGAAACCCGTGATCAGGTTTTTTCGTCAGTTTTGCTGCGCCTCGAAATGATCCGGACGCTTAGGCGCGAAGGCCTGACACTGTCCCTTGCCGAGCCCCTCTTGGCCCGGCTCAGCCTGACCAGGCTGACCGACCCCATTGTCAAAGCCGCCGAGATGATCGAGCGTCACGTCAGAGCACTCGACGCCCTCCATTTGGCGACCTTGATTCAAGTTGACCCAACGGCCACATTGGTCAGCCATGACGCGCGCATGGCGGGCGTGGCCGGTCACCTTGGCATCCCGGTATTTGACCCGATGGCGGACCGTAGGCTTGAGGGGTGAGTGAGCTGCCGGGTGCCGTGTTGGGCATTTCGACGGCCGATGACGTGACCGTCGGGTTGGTCCGGCCCGGCCAACCAGACGCCACGCTGCACGGCGGTGGGCCAAGGGCCCACCTCGAATCGCTGGCGCCGCTGGTGGCGGGACTGTTGGCCCAGGCCGGGCTTGAGGGTAGTGACCTGGTTGGGATCGGCGTCGGTCGCGGCCCGGCCGCCTACACCGGTCTGCGCATTGGCCTGGCCACGGCTCGAGCTCTGGGTTTGGCCTGGGGCATCCCGGTTTGGGGGATCAGTGATCTTGACGTGTTGGCTGTTCAGAGCCAGGCCAACCTCCAACTTGGAGCGGGCCAGACCATCCTGGCCACCCTAGACGCCAAACGCAAAGAGGTCTATTGGTCGCTCTACCGTGCTTCCGACCACGGCGTCGAACTGCTTCAGGGGCCGGCCGTGTCAAAGCCGGGGGACGCGGCATCGGCCAAAACCGTAGCCGGGCCAGGTGCCATGCTCTACCCCGACCAGCTGGCCCTGTCTCCTGGCGCCCCCACCACCATCGACGCGGCCGTCTTGGCACGTCAGGCGGCCAGGCTGGCCGCCGCCGGCGCCGCCACGAGCCTGGAGCCGCTTTATCTGCGCCGACCTCACGTTCAAGGGCCCGCCCCGAGCAAGTCCGTCCTACCGTGAAGCTACGTCCGGCCCGGCCAGGCGACATCGACCAGCTTCTGGCCCTTGAACAAGCCTGTTTTGGCGACGAGGCCTGGCCGCGCGGCGGCATTGAGGCCGAGCTGACCAGCCCTGGGCGCAGTTACCTGGTTCTTCAGGCCGGCGACCGGCTCTTGGCTTACGGTGGCATCGCCACCGGGCCGGACTTTGCCGAGGTCATGACCGTCGCCGTCCATCCCGAATTCCAAGGCCAGGGCTGGGGCCGGCGGCTAATGGAACACCTCATCAGCGCTGCGGCACAGGCCGGCACCGACCAAGTCCTGCTAGAAGTTGCGGACAACAACTCTGTCGCCATCAGTCTCTACCAATCGATGGGTTTCGCGGCGATTGGTTCTAGGCCGCGCTACTACCAGCCCTCGGACCGGGACGCCCTGGTGATGCGGCTGGACTTGGCCGAGCCTGGGTCATAGCGGCGCCGCGCTAAGGTGTCTGCGTGCCAAATCCGTCCCAGCCGCTGGTCCTGGGGATCGAAACCTCTTGCGACGACACTGGCATTGCGCTGACCCGCGGTTTCAACCTGCTGGCGGAGCAGACCGCCTCATCGATGGACCTGCACGCTCGCTACGGCGGGATTGTGCCGGAGGTGGCTTCACGAGCCCACTTGGAGGCCCTTTTCCCGGCCATCGAGGCGACCTTTGACCAAACTGACGTGAACTTGGCCCACCTTGACGCCATCGCCGCCACGGCCGGGCCTGGATTGGTTGGCTCGCTGGCGGTGGGCCTGGCGGCAGCCAAGTCGCTGGCCTTCGCGCTGGACAAACCGCTTTACGGTGTCAACCACGTGGTGGCCCATGTGCTGGTGGACCAGCTGGTCAACGGGCCCTTCCGGGGTCCCGTGCTGGCTCTGGTGGTATCTGGCGGCCACACCTCGCTGATGGTCGTCGAGGGCCCGGACGTCACGACAATTGGCCAGACCCTTGATGACGCGGCTGGTGAGGCCTTCGACAAGATCGGTCGTTTGCTGGGGATGCCCTATCCCGGCGGACCGGAAATCGACCGCCTGGCCCGGTTGGGCGACCCGCGCGCCTACAACTTCCCGCGAGCCCTGACCCGGCGCCAAGACCTGGAGCGCCACCGCTACGACTTTTCGTTCTCGGGCCTGAAAACGGCCGCCGCGCGGGTGCTTGAAGCCGCCCAAGACCGGGGTGAGAGCGTTAGCGAGGCCGATTTTTCGGCATCGTACGCTGAGGCCGTGGCGGACGTGCTGGTCTCCAAGACCATTGCCGCGGCCGGCGACCTGGGCCTCGACACGGTTGTCATGGGCGGCGGCTTCACCGCTAACTCCCAGTTGCGGGACAAGGCGGCGGCGCTGATGCCGGCCGCCGGCCTGGAGTTGCGCTTGGCGCCGTTGAAGTATTGCACCGATAACGGCGCCATGATTGCGGCGGCCGGGGCACACGCCATCGGCCACGGGCTGGCACCCAGCGACCTGGGCATTGGCGCCGACAGCGCCATGGACGCCACCTGCCTAGTCGCCCGATGACGGCCCGCCCCGGCCTTTTGTGCCAGGGCTCAACCTCGCAACAAATATGCAGGTCAAACCCCACTTTCTGCGAAACCTCAACCTCGCGGCTGAGGTTACGTTTGGTTGAGTGTGGTCGGGTGGCGGGTTTTCGGGGCCTGGCCTGTGGGTTTACTTCGAGTGGCGGCTACCGGGCTGGGTGGATGCCTGGCAACATCAGCTGCTA
>Ga0123356_10000417_pt1 | contig 48545 bp, 22 predicted proteins | sample TergutEmb28metaG_2_FD_92546 | JGI IMG/M metagenome (GOLD analysis project Ga0123356, IMG submission 92546) | Embiratermes neotenicus P3 segment gut microbial communities from Petit-Saut dam, French Guiana - Emb289 P3 | ecosystem: Host-associated > Arthropoda: Insects > Digestive system > Gut ...
AAATCGCCTGCAAGCTTATTTTTGCAGACAGGCGGGGGGGGAGGGGTAACAATTACTTGGATTTTTTTCACCTTTGTTTTTCTTAAAGTCTTTTTTCGTGGTCAGGGGAATTCTATGTGTGCTTGACAAGGAATACACATGTATTCTATAATAGATGCCATGCAAGATGCTAAAACTTATTATAGAATGAGTTGAATGATTCCAATGGAATGAGACGAGGGTCTTGGCTAGAAAAAATGATTATGAAAACAAATGAACATAGCACACTTTAAAACTTTGAACAAAAAAATTTAAAATGTTTTTCAATAAATATTCGGATATTTTGATGTAATGCATATAAAAAGGAGTTGAAATATTTCAGACACAAATATAATAATTTAAAGGAGGTATAGTATGTCGGAAAAAATTTATACTGAAGAAGAAGTAAACAAAATATGGCAAAATTATTCTGGAACCAGCGAATACAAAAAAGATAAAGCTGGAGCATGGATGAACAAATCTCTGTATGGGAAAAATATGGCGAAAGGTGAAGGATGGGAAATAGACCATATAAAACCCAAAAGCAAGGGTGGAAGTGATGAGCTTTCTAACTTAAGACCGTTGCAATGGGAAAATAATCGAGCAAAAAGTGATAATTATCCAAAATGGACCGCAAAAGTAAGTTCTGATGGTAATAGCAATATTTATAAGGAGCAAGAGATAGTAGAATAGGAGTAAAAAAGCTATAATACAGAGCGATTCTAAGTAATTTCATAAAAAAACTTTGCAAGTAATACAAATTTCCACAAAATGATTGTATTCAAGGATGTGTCGTTAAGAGGATACAATGATAAATGAAACTTCATCTGTAATGGAGCCTCAATCCACTTGGGGTGGCGACTGGACGGAAAAGAAACTCGAAGTGTTCGGAAAATATGTCGAAGCTTATCTTACAATAATGAATAAGAATAGGTATTGGCAGTTAATTTATTTTGATGCTTTTGCCGGTAGCGGAAATAATAATAAAAAAGAAGCTAGTACGAATAATGATTTACTAAAAGATTTAAATATTACTCAAAAAGAGCATGATGTTTATAAAGGTGCGGCAGAACGAGTATTAGGAATTACACAAAAGGGTTTTGATTTCTATTATTTTGTTGATAAGAATAAAAAAGCAATTAAGGAGTTAGAGGAAAAATTAAAGAGCAAATATTCTGATAAGAAATTATTTTTTCGTAATTCTGATGCTAACGATGAAATAAAGAAGCTAACTCAAAGTATACAAAAAAATAAAAATCTGAAAGCGTTAGTTTTATTGGACCCTTTTGGAATGCAAGTTGATTGGGCATCAATTGAAACTTTTAAAGGATTTAGCGGAGTTGATTTGTGGATTTTAATTCCTACCGGAGTTATCGTAAATAGATTATTGGATAAGAATGGCGAATTAGAATATATAAATAAATTGGCTTCATTTTTTGGGTTAGATGAGCGATCTATTAGAAAGTATTTTTATATTGAAGAACAAGATTTATTTGGAGAATCTATTATTTCAAAAGTTAGCAAACCAATACATAAAATAGCAGAATTATATATTGCACGTTTAAAAGAAATTTTTTCAGAGGTTATAGATAAACCGCTAGAAATGAGAAATGATAAGAATGTTCCTATTTATCACTTTGTCTTTGCGTCTAATAATAAAACTGCAAAGAAAATCGCAAAAGATATAATAGGAAAATTTTAAAAGGAGTTTTACTGTGCAAACAATAACTAGAAAAACTCTTCTTTATAAAACAAATGTGGAATACGGGGATCATACAATCAATCATGTAGAAGGGTGTTCTCATGGGTGTTTGTATCCATGCTATGCTATGCTTATGGCAAAACGTTTTGGAAAAGTTAAAACATATAAAGAGTGGATAACTCCTAAAATTGTAAATAATGCATTAGAACTTTTAGAAAAAGAAATTCCGAAATATAAAGATAAAATTCGTTTCGTGCAGCTTTGTTTTACAACGGACCCGTTTATGTATGGCTACAACGAAGTATCAGAGTTAAGTTATGAAATTATCAAAAGGCTAAATAAGGATGATATAAAATGTACTGCTTTGACAAAAGGTATTTTGCCGTCTAAATTAGCAAAATTAAGTTTAAAAAACGAGTTTGGCATAACTCTGATAACAATAAATGACGAACATAGGCAGGCATATGAACCTTTCGCAGCCCCAATGAAAGAACGTATTAAGGGTTTGTATAACTTGCATAAACAAGGGATAAAAACTTGGGTTAGCATAGAGCCTTATCCTACGCCGAATATAATAGATCAAGATTTTGACGAAATTTTGGATAAATTAAGTTTTGTTGATAAGTTTATTTTTGGACGGTTAAATTATAATGCGAAGGTTTCAGAATATAAAGCGCATAAAGATTTTTTTAATGAAACAGCTAAAAAACTTATATCTTTTACAAAGATAAATAAGAAAGAATATTATATTAAAAGAGGAACAATCACATCCACTGATAATATAAACCAACTTTGTAATTCACAAAAGATATATTTATCCCCGGTCAATGTGTTTTAAATTGTGGTCATTATGGTGTTGACTGCAATTTCCGGATAACGGCTACTACTTAAGAAGCTAAAATACAAAAAATTAAAACCTCCGCCTGCAAACTTATTTTTGCAGGCGGGGGTTGCTTTCTGCCTTTAAGGATTACTTGGATTTCTTTTCGCTTTTTTTATTACAGATATTGTTCAATCACTTTTTTAAGTTCAAGCAAATCTATAGGTTTTGCCAAGAAGTAGTCGGCTCCCATGCGCATCGTCTCATCTTTCGTGTCGGAACCGGAAACTATTATAACCTTTGTTTTAGGTGTATCGGCCTTAATGCTTTTTAAAACCTCAAAACCGTTTACTCCGTCTCCTAAGTTTAAATCTAAAAAAACGCAGTGATAAGAATTATTCTTTAAAAATTCAAGGGCAGATTCGCCGTCTTTTGCCACATCCTTTTCTACGCCGAAACGCTTAAGAAAATTGCGCATAAAAATATCATCTTCTACTATCAAAACCCTTTTTGTTTTATCCATACTTATCCGCCTCAAAATAAATATATTTATATATAAGTTGGAGTGCCAGAAGCTGTTATTATTGATTTTTCAAAGCCTGCGGCTTTTCGGAATGAATAAATACTATTTGGGATAATTTAGGCAAACTAATTGAAAATGTTTCATCGCTTTTTTAAGTTCAAACAAATCTATAGGTTTTGTCAGGAAATAATCAGCTCCCATATTCATCGTCTCATGTTCTGCATAGGAACCGGATATTATTATAACCGCCGTTTCAGGTTTGTCGATTTTTATACTTTTTAAGATGTCAAAACCGCTTATTCCGGCGCCTAAGTTTAAATCTAAAAAAACACAGCTGTAGGAATTGTTTTTTAAAAAGCTAAGAGCGGCTTCGCCGTCTTTTGCCACATCGTTTTCTACGTCGAAACGCATTAAAAAATGGCTCATAAAAAGGGTTATATCGTCTTCATCGTCTACTATTAAAACTTTTTTTATTTTATCCATTATTTATCCGTTTCAAAATAAATATATTTATATATAAGCTGGAGTGCCAGAAGCTTTTATTATTGATTCTTCAAAGCCCACAGCAGCTATGAACATCTATATATAATTTACATTTTTAGGATGATTTAGGCAAACTAAATTACGGATACAGCTCCATTACTTTTTTGAGTTCAAGCAAATCTATGGTCAGAGGGACGTTGAACTGCCCACAAAAAAATTTAAAGATAAAAACTCCCGAAGGAAAAAAACCTGCAGGAGTTTTGTATTGCCGTGTTTGTTTGTAATTCCCGAACCACTTGACAAGGAATACATGTGTATTCTATAATGAGTGCTATAAATAAAAAGTTGATTATGTCGAAAGGATTGTCGTTCCAGTAGTACGACAATCGAAAGATAAGAATGTACAGAATTCAAATGGAAGAAGATTGTGGTGCCACTGGCGACACAATTAAGCCGGGTACGTTTTATAGAATAACTGCCATTTAAAAGCGAAAGACTTGATAGATTTAAAAGAAAATAAAGTTAAAAAACTTAAACAATAAAAATGGATTCCCGATTAAGACATTCGGGAATGACACTTGCCGGGAAAGGATAAGTTGTTATGTCAAATTTTTCTTCTGCGCGGCGTTCTGAGGCGCTTAAAAAATATTTTGGACACAGTTCGTTTCGCAAAGAGCAGGAAAGGGCTGTTGAAAGTATTTTAAGCGGGCGAGATACGCTTTGTGTTATGCCTACCGGCGCGGGCAAGTCTGTTTGTTTTCAGTTACCTGCCATGTTGTTTGACGGAGTTACGATTGTAATTTCTCCGCTCATATCTTTGATGAAAGACCAAATAGATTCTCTTTCCCAAAACGGCATACCTTGCGCCTGCATTAACAGTTTGCTTTCTTTATCCGAGATTAAAGACGTTTTTTCAAATGCTAAAAAAGGCAAGTACAAACTTATTTACGTTGCTCCTGAAAGGCTTGATAGCGACTGGTTTTTATCTTTTGCGAAAAATCTTAAAATATCTATTGTCGTCGTTGACGAGGCGCATTGTGTTTCGCAGTGGGGACAGGATTTTCGCACAAGTTATACGAAAATTTCTGATTTTGTCAGCCAGATTACGCCCCGATCTATTGTCTGCGCTTTTACGGCGACGGCAACCTTGCGAGTTCGTACCGATATTGCTGAAATGCTAAAACTTCAAAATCCGGAAATTATAGTTTCAGGATTTGACAGGGAAAACTTAAATTTTGAAGTGCGCAGACCCGCAAAAAAATTTGAGGAGCTAAGCTCCTTTTTAAAAGAAAGGAAGGATAAAAACGGAATTATTTATTGCCTGACAAGAAAAACTGTCGACGAGCTCAGCGAAAAAATTAAAAATTTGGGTTTTAATGCCGCGCCGTATCACGCGGGTCTTACGGCGCAGGACAGACATAAAAATCAGGAAGATTTTATTTTTGACCGCGTACGCATTATAGTTGCGACAAACGCTTTTGGTATGGGAATCAATAAATCCAATGTGTCTTTTGTTTTACATTACAATATGCCCAAAGACATAGAAAGTTATTATCAGGAAGCCGGCAGAGCAGGCAGGGACGGCAGCCCTGCGGACGCCGTTATTTTATACAGCGGACAGGATATAAGGACAAATCTTTTTCTTATCAACGAAAGCAAAGATAAACAATACTCCTCTCCGGAAGAAGAAATATATTTAAAATCTTTGGAAAGAAAAAGATTAAAAGAAATGGATTTATACTGCAACACCCACGAGTGCCTTAGACATTATATTTTAAAATATTTCGGTGAAGCTCCGCCAGGCGAATGTAAAGCCTGCGGAAACTGCAATTGTAAATCCGACATTAAAGATATTACCGTTTTGTCGCAGAAAATTTTATCCTGCGTTTTTAGGATGAGTGGAAATTTCGGAAAAAACACTGTAATAGACGTTCTAAAAAGAAGCAAAAATGCGCGTGTTCAAAGATTTGCGCTTGATAAACTTTCAACTTACGGAATATGCGAAGAACACAGAACTGAAATACAAGACGCGATAACGTTTTTGCTAGTCAACGGTTTTTTAGATATGACAAACGGAGAGTTTCCTGTATTAAAATTAGGCGGACGCGCAAATGAAATATTAAAAGATAAAATTAAGGTAGAAATGAAACTTTCCGCAAAAAAACAAAAAGAATCACAGGAAGCGCAGGTTTATCAAGAGTCAAAATCAGCCGGTAAAATAGTAAAATCTCAGATTAGCGCCGGCGCAATAGATCAAAAATTGTTTGCAAATTTAAAGGCGGTCAGGGCAAAACTCGCCGCAGCTCAAAACCTGCCTGCTTATATAATTTTCCATGACAGCGCGCTTCTAGATATGTGCGTAAAGCTTCCCAAAACCAAAGAAGATTTTTCTCAAATATCCGGAGTAGGCGCTCAAAAACTAGCAAAATACGCCGATGCTTTTATAAACGAAATAAGAAATTATTCAAGAGAGTAAAAAATTATTTTTAAGGAAATAAAATGGATAATGATTTATTGAGCAATCTTGATAAAATACATACAACCAAATTAGGTGTTGAGCGGATAAAGAATAATTTAGGTTTGGATATTGATGATGTTGTGGCATGGTGCAAGCGGAAAATCAAAAAAGCGGGCAGTATAATCAGAAAAGGAAAGAATTGGTATGTGCATGTTGATAATTTTATAATAACCGTTAACGCTTATAGTTTTACAATAATTACGGCGCATAAAGAGAAAAACAGTAAATAGCATGATACGATTGACATAGATTTTGTAAATTATGTCGCAGGAACACAGTAAAATATAGATATAGCAAGAGCAAAAGAAATTTAGCATAAGGGGGATATTATGAAAAAAATTAAGACAGAGGATTTTTTTGAAGGATTTGCAAACGATATACGTAATAACCCTAAAAAATTAAAAGAGTTTGAGAAAGCAGTTAATAAAATCTATGCCGAAACAGGCGACATAGATATTCTTCTTGGAGCATTAAAAGTATTAGCCTGTTTAAAAGGCAATATATCTAAACTTGCCAAAGATTCAAAAGTTGAGCGCGCAAGCGTTTATAATTTGTTTAAAAAAGGAAGTAATCCGACTTTCAGAAATTTTGCCGCTGTTTCTCACAGCTTGGGTATCAACTTTAATCTTTCATTTGGCAAAATCGCTTAGGAGAAGAAATACTATGCAAGAAATTATTTTAAATCCGAGAGAGCAGCATTTTTTATATGCATGTTCTATTCTGGATCCTATCATTTACAAGGGATTAATAGCGCTTGGATTTTCTGATGAAGCAATTAAAAAAACTGCTAAATATCTTACTCTTAATACTATTAATAATGATATTAAAGATTATATATATTTTATAGACAAAAATAGGCCTGATGTATTATCTTCAATAATAAGCGAATTAAAAATATTTTCCTACTTTGTCTCAGATAACGAACTAAAAGAAGGTATAGCTGTTTTTGTGAATGAACCAACACAACAAAATATTTACAGATTAAAAGAAAAAACAGAGCAACAAATAACTGAAGAAACATCCAAAGATATATTAAATGCCATATTAGATATTTTAAACAAAAATAATAATATTGTTAAATATTTACTCAAATAAAAATCTGGTTTTAGAGTTTAATCAAAGCCACATTTTTGAGATAAAAAAGAAAATCCCGCCTGCAAGCTTATTTTTGCAGGCGGGGATTTCGTTACTGACTCTAAGGATTACTTGGATTTCTTGTCGCTTTTGTCTTTCTTAGAATCTTTTTTGTCTGTCTTATTTTTTTTATCTTTCTTGTCTTTCTTGTCTTTTTTGCCTTCTTTCTTAACGCATTTCTCTTTCATCTTTTCTATCTTCGCCTGTCCTTCTTCGCTCAAGAAAAAGTCTACTTTTTTATTTACGAAAGCCGTTTTATCTGTTTCCATTTCGGATATTTTCGCTTCTATTTCGGATATTTCTTCTTTTTTTGCTGCAAGCATTTCTCTTTTTGCGACAAGGTTTTTGTCGGTTTGGCTTGAAACAAGAGCGGTAATTTCATTCCTTACCGAGGGTTTGTCCTGGTCGGAAGCTTTATTGTATTTGTCTATAAGAGTTTGCAGATTTTGAAAGTATTCTGCTTTCTCTTTTTTCATTGCTTCCCATTTAGCCTTCTGTTCCGGATCCATCTTTTCGTGTTTCCCTGCGAACTTTCCTTCTCCCGCGAAACTGAAAGTGCTAAGCACGAACATTCCCAACATTACAAGCGCTGTTTTTTTCATCATGACATTTCTCCTTTTACTTGGTTTAGATTCAATTGTTTTTGAATCCTTGAAAGATTAACGAAAGTCATAAAATTTTTATTGCATCGATTTAAATTTTATCATAGAATACCGTTATAAACAAGGGGGAATAATGGAATTTATAGAAATTGTTAAAGTTATTATTATAGGTATTATACAAGGCGTAACGGAATGGCTGCCTATAAGCAGCACCGGACACATGATACTTGCGGATGAGTTTATACATTTAAATATAACCGAAGCTTTTAAAGAGATGTTTTTGGTTGTAATACAGTTCGGCTCTATTCTCGCGGTTGTAGCGCTTTACTGGAAAAGGCTTCTCCCCGTTTCGCTTGAAAACAAAAAAATTGCCCTAAACAAAGAGACCGTAATAATGTGGCTGAAAATAGCGGTTTCATGCGTGCCGGCGGCAGTAATAGGCGTTTTATTTGATAAAAAAATGAACGAGCTTTTTTATAACTATACAACCGTAGCCGTAATGCTGATATTGTTCGGTATATTTTTTATTATCGTTGAAAACCGCAATAAAAACGTTCCGCCGAAAATAAACTCAATCGCTGAAATAACTTTTATGATGGCGTTTGTAATAGGATTATTTCAGCTTATCGCGGCAGTTTTTCCAGGTACGTCGCGCTCCGGATCTACAATAATCGGAGGGCTGATTCTTGGTATTTCAAGAACCGTTGCCGCGGAATACACATTTTTTCTTGCCGTGCCGGTTATGTTTGGCGCAAGCGCGCTGAAACTTTCAAAATTCGGTATGAATTTTACCCCGGCGGAAGCCATAACGCTGCTGCTTGGCATTGTAATTGCTTTTATAGTCTCTATTATTACTATACGGTTCTTATTGGGATATGTTAAAAAACACGATTTTAAAGTATTTGGCTGGTACAGAATAGCCCTCGGCTTGCTTGTTTTAGGATATTTTTTGTTATTAAGGGCGTAAGAGTTGACTTTCTTTGAAATTTAGTGTATAGTTATGATATATTAAACTATACACTATATGAGCAAAGGGGGGTATATGCAAGAACTTCTAAATAAAATTACCATAAAAGAAAAACAAATAAAGCTGATTGTCCGCGATACCCAGAAAATGAGAGTGTTGCAGGATTGGCTTTTGACCGAGCTCGCGTATACGTCTAATGCTATTGAAGGAAATACCTTAACGCGTAAAGAAACCGTCAGGGCAATTTCTGAAAATATAACGACAGGTTCAAAGCCTGTTAAAGATTATATCGAAGCAAAAAATCACGCGGACGCTTTTAAACTTGTTTTGGAGTTATCTAAAGACAAAAGAAATATCAATGAAAATGATATTTTGGATATTCACAGACAAATACTGAAAGGGATAGATGAAAATTTTAGCGGAAGATACAGGACTGTCCGGGTAAGAATAGCCGGCTCGCAGGTAATTTTGCCAAACCCTGCGAAAGTTTATGATTTGATGCGGGATTTTGTGAAATGGCTTAAAACAAGCGAATTAGATCCGGCTCATAAAGCGTCTGTCGCCCATTTTAAATTTGTATCGATACACCCTTTTATTGACGGCAACGGCAGAGTCGCCAGGCTTTTGTTGAATCTTATTTTATTGAAAAGCGGGCTGTTGCCTTTGATTATAAGACCGAGAGACCGGAAATATTACATAAACTTTATTGAGGAAGCGCAATTATCCCAGCAAACCGACATTTACGAAAGATTTATGCTTAACGCTTATATACGTTCTATGAATACTTATATAGCAATGTTTGATGAGAAAAATTCGGATATTCCGGTAAATAAACTGCTTAAAATCAGCGATTTCGCGAAAGCGGCCGGCGTTCCGGTATCGACAATAAGATATTATTTAAGAATAGGAAAAATTAAGCCTGTTTCCAAAACCGACGGCGACTATATGCTGTTTTCAAAAGAGCAAATAAAAGAAATAAAATAAAAACGGAGAGCGTCATGAGAATGAAAGAATATTTTAGCAGGCATCGGAAAAATAAAATATTTATAAAAAGTATGACGCTTATAATCGCCGCGGTTTTAGCAGGCATGGTAAATATGCCTGCGTACGGAAACGACTCGGATTTGTTTGAAGGGCGGGAAGAATATCGGCAGATAAAATCAGACCGGGAACGCAGAACCACATCCTACAAAGCGGTAGGAGGAAAAAAATTTTACAGCATAAGAGAAGCGCAGGGATCCGCAAGACAAGACAAAATGGTTCAAAAAGGCGAATCGCTTTACTATTCGGGCGAAGAGATTCCGTTTGGTTCCGTTGTTGACGGAAGCAAAATATATACTGCACAAACCCAGGGCGGCGAGATGAAATATGACGCTAATATGACAAATCTTTTCCGGGAAAAAGTAATGAAAGCCGCCGAAAAAGAAGGGCTGGTTTCAATAACCGTAAACGACGACGGTAAAACGGAGTATTATTTCAAAGAAGACGCAGACGGCGAAACTTTTGACAAAACCGTTGTAAAAATAAGCAGCGGTACGAATATTTCTCAGGAAAGCGTAAAAGCCGTTTTGAAAGAGTCTGTGTCCGCAGGCAATGAGAAGCCGGCAAACAAAGGAATTGTTAAGAAAATAACTTCGGGGATTGCTCATACGTACGGCAAAATTAAGGGTCTTGTCGCCCAGGGAATAGAAACGGTCAAAGAGAAAAAAGAAGGAAAGAAAATAAGGGAAAATACCGACGAAGAGACGGAAGAAATATTTTATAAAATAGCAAACGGATATATGTCGCCGGAAAAATTGGAAGAAGTATTGGTGGGGTTAGTGGCAAGATTTGAAAACGTCGAGGAAATGGAAGATTATTTAGGGGTAAGCAGAGGAGAAAACAGCAAAGAAAACATATCTAAAGCAATGGTAAACAAAGTAGGGGAAGCATTGGCGCTGTGGCAGTCTGGAGAATTTAGCGCGGAAGAAAAAGATATGGAAATATCGATATTGAGAGGAGCGGCGGAAGTATTGATGTCGGCCGCGGCTGACCCTGAAATAAATGAGAAGTTTAAGGAAATAAAAGATGAAGACGGAATAATCGCGCTGCAGAGGAGGATGACAAAAGAAATAAGAGTAAATATGCGCATAGCGGCGAAGGCAATGGCCGACGAGATAACGGTGGAAGAAAATAAGATAAATATAGGAAAAGAATTTGAGATAAATATAAGCGAGTTGAAAGAGCTGTTAGAAAAACCCGGATTGTCGAGATTTAATATGTTTAATAAAAGCAAAGAGGCATTGCTTGCGGATATAAAAACTTTCGGCAGAGGACACGAATCATTTATGACTCCGATGGATATAAGAAACGCTAAAGCGATAGCGTCATAAAAAATTAAAACGATAAACCCCGCCTGTAAACTTATTTTTACAGGCAGGGTTTATCATATAAAGACACACAAAATAACAGATTTAGCCTTTACTGCAAATATTGCTCCATTGTTTTTTTGAGTTCAAGCAAATCTATAGGTTTTACCAGGAAATGGTCTGCTCCCATACTCATCGTCTCGCCTATAGCGCTGTTATCCACGGAACCGGATATTACTACAACCTTCATTTTAGGTTTATCGGTCTTGATTCTTTTTAAAATGTCAAAACCGTTTATTCCGGAGCCTAAGTTTAAATCCAAAAAAACGCAGTTGTAAGGATTGCTATTTAAAAATTTAAGAGCGGATTCGCCGTCTTTTGCCACGTCGTTTTCTATGCCGAAACGCGTGAGAAAACAGCTCATAAAAACAGCTACATCGTCTTCATCGTCTACTACCAGAACTCTTTTTCTGTTATCCATAGTTACCTGCCGTAAAATATATTATACTCCTATAATCTACATTTTTATGATACTTTTGGCAAACTAATATGCACGCTTGTTCCCTTCAGATATTCGGATTCAATCCATATATGGCCTTTATGCATTTCTTCTATCATCCTTTTTACGACGTACATGCCTATACCGGTGCCGGATTTATAAGAAGATTTAGTCGTAAAAAAAGGCGCAAACATTTTCTTAAAATTTTCGGGTTTTATTCCTATCCCGTTATCTGCGATTATTATTTCGCTTGAGCCGTCATTATTATTAAGAATAACGGTTATTTTAGGATTATGCTCCACACCTTGATATTTAGACGCGTAATCCTTCATTTCAAGAGCGGCTTCGTAGCCGTTATCCACAAGATTATAAATCGATTCCATAATAAGCGATTTCATGCCGAATATCGTTTTATTTCCGATTTGGGAATAATCGACTGGCACTTCGGTTTTTATGTCGTGTTTGACCCTGAGCAAATCTATTGAAAGTTCGACTATTTCCTTAAGTTCAAATTCTTTATGCTGCGTTTCCTGCGCTTCCACTTTGGCATAATTTAATATGCCTTTTATTATGGAGCTTGTGCGCTTTATATTGTCGGTAAGCGAATCGGAGAGAGTATAAAAATATTTTATTGACTTGGAAAGAACATTTTGGTCGCTTACAAGCGGCGTCATTTTATTTTTAAATTCATCCAGTTCGAACTTCATTTCACCCGCTATCATGGAAAAATGGTTAAGCCTGTTGTTAATTTGATGCGCCACTCCTTCGGCAAGACCGCCGATAGAAGCGAGTTTTTCTGCGGAAAAGACTTTTTCCTGCGCTTTTTTAAAATCTTCAATAAACATACAATTTTCTATGGCCACTACCGTCTGGGAGGCAAGAATATTGAAGATGTTAATATCGTCCGCGGAATACGGCTTACGGCTGTCTTTTTCGCCAAGCAGCATAAAACCGTTTACTTCTTTGAGCACGAACGCGGGAACTATAAGGCCTATTCTTGACTCAAAATTAATTTTCTTTTTAATGATATCCGGTATTTCTTCATAGACAAAGGGAGTTTCTCTTAATTTTACGTAGGCGACAAAAGGCGAATCCTCGGGAAAAGAAGCAGTCCGTTTAAAAATATCATGGTTTTTGTCGGCCCTGAAAGAAACAATTCTATATTCTTTTGTATCCGGATCCTGCAGATAAATCGCCACAAAATTTATTTTAACAGATCTTTTTACCAGAAGAACGACCATTCTTAAAAGTTTTGTAAGGTCATGGCGCTGCGTCATACCGGCCGCGGCTTGAAGCAGGATTTTCTGGTACGCCCGCTGCTCGGTCAGCATTAAGTTTTCGGCTTTTTTTTGTATGCCGCCAAAAACCATGGTGCCAATTGATGCAAATATAACGGCTATAAAAGTAGTGGCTTTCCAGTGACCGGTTTTTACCCCGATCAAAATAGGTATACCGAATAAAACGGCATAAAAAATTACGTAAAGGCCGGTTCTGGCCAAGACAAGCTCTACGTCAAGCAGATTATATTTTACTATCGCAAAAGCCATTATGCTTAGAAGAACAGCAATTACTGCATAGCCGAAAGGATAAATTTCTACGCCTTCGAATTTAGCTATATAGTCTACAACACCGCTCAAGATTACGGTAAAAGCTAAAAAAACATAAAGTATCTGGCGTCTTTGCAAAGACGGAAGAGAATAATTAAAAGCCGCTTTAAAAAGGATTACGGAACACATTGAGAAAAGAACGACAAACATAAGCAAAAACACTATGTACAGTTTACCGGCTACGGGATAATAACCCCAAAAATGAAGCTTAGCTCCGTTATAAATTAAATGGGTTGACCAGTTAATTATAAGGCATATGAAAGAGAAAATAGCGACATATAGCATCCATTTTTCTATCTTTTTGCCTACTAGCGTGTAAACGAACATTAAAGCCAGAAGCGGAATGAAGACTACTCCCAAAAAACCGACTCTTGCCCAAAAAAAAGCAGTATTAGCATTCGCCGAAAAATACACCATTATGAAACCGATATTCCATATTAAGAGAGCAATACAAAAAAACGTAAAATATCTAATAGCTTCGGATTTGTTCCAGTTATTAAGCATTTTAATAGTTATGAAAATAATAATAAAAGTCGTTAAAAGCGGAGGAAGCGCGTATATGTTTGAAGAATAATTAGCTAACATAGGAGCAGGATCCTTTTAATCGGTATATTTGAAGAGCAATCAGGCTCTTTTATTTTTGCGTCTTTCTCTTGCTAATGTTATTCCCTGAAGATGAGTGGTTTTAAGCCACATGTAGTTCATCTCGCCGAATGGTCCGCTGGTTTTTCTTGTTCCTCCGTGACTGGAAAGGCATTCGGAAAATTCCGCGTGTTTGGCATTTATCCTCAAAAGGCCGGAATTGGAAAGATATTTTATAAACTGTCTTATATATACGTACGACTTTACCCACGCGGAAATTCTTAAGCCGAAGTCATTTTGATTGATTATATCTATCATCTTCAAAAATATTTCGCGGTCTTTTTCGCTACCGTGTTTTGAAGATTTAACTTTTATTACCGGAATTAACGGAAAAAAGTTTTCGTTTTTGACGCAGGAAAAAGAGAAGGGATCCTGATTGTCGTCAATTTGTATAAGCGTAGGCTGGACATATGTGCCTTTTGGATTAAGGGTATTGTCATAATTTATTCTGCTTCCGCCACATAAAAGCTTTGCACCTTTGTTTAGAGCTTCGTTTAAATATTCCTCAAAGACATCGGCTTTGATGACAGGCGAAAGTATAACGCCCGGCATTGAAGGAAGTCCGTAAACTATTTGCGATATTTTTTCTTTCATTTTATCCACAAAAGCATCATAAGCGTCTTCGTGTACTATAAATTTTTTCGGCACCATGCAAATCTGCGTTGAGCCCAAAAAAGCATCCATAGCCGAAGTTGCGGCACCTTCTATATCGCAGTCTTTCCATACTATTAACGGGTCGCTGCCGGAAAGTTCAAGTATAGGTTTTTTGCCGGCATTATAACATTGCCTGCCTATTTCAAGACCCGCGTCGCTTTCGCCGAAAAACAGTATGTCGCTTACTTTGGGCGACGCCAGCCATTGCTCCATAATCTTTTTGGAATTTCCGTTTATAAGGTTTATAGTGCCGGCCGGAACGCCATTTTTTTCAAGCATAGGGTTTATTATGTCTTTCCAAAGAAATATCGTGGAAACCGGAGCTTTTAAAGGAGGTTTTATTATTATGGCATTTCCGCCCAGAAGCGCATGCAGACCCAAGGAGGAATTGCTTGCCGCGGCATTTTTAGGAGGACATATGCACACAACTCCGTCGGGACGGCGGGCCAGATAAAGTGTTTCGTTTCTAAAACGGGTTACCTCGCGCCAAAGCTCGTCGGCGTAAAACTTTACCGCTTTTTCAGAAAAGATAAGTTCCATCGTTCTGTATTCCCACTCGGCAAGTTTTATGGGGTGTCCTTCTATGCGCAAAATTTCTATGATTTTGTCTTTGTGTTTTTCAAGGTTATTGTGTATGTCGTGCAGAATTTTTCTTCTTTTTGATACAGGAAAATTTCCAAACACTTGTGCGGCGCGATGCGCGGCGTCTATAGCTTTAAGATTCAAATCATCATCGCCTATGCAGTAGCGTGCGTAAACATATTCGTCTGCATTATCCGGAATTTCGCCTTTTTTTAATTTTGTTATTACCCGGTAGGTGTCTTTAAACGCGGTTATAAATTTGTCTGAATAAGGGGTGTAATCATAAATGCCGGTATCAACTTCTTTACCGTCAACAAAAAGGTTAAACTGATTAATTTGTTTATTAACCACTTTCCCACCTTTTTTATTAAAATATTAGCAAAATAATATATGTTTTACAAATTTCACAAATATTTCACAAATGATGGAAAACAGCAAATAAAAATCCCGCCTGTAAATTTATTTTTACAGGCGGGATTTTTATTTTTAACTTGGATCCCCGATTACGAATTTCGGGGATGACAAAAGAATGGAAGTACACCCTACTTTTGTCACTTTTATAAACAGACATTTTTATATATAATTGTTCTATGGAATTTGTAATAAATATTTTAAACAATTTAAATCTTCCTGAAAAATACGTTATGCCAATAGCGGGAGCGTCTACGATTTTTCTGTTTATCTTTACTTTGTATCTGTCATGGCTCCTTTTTAAAACAATATCGCACAAATATCTTTACAGTAAATACTTCCACATAAAAAATCCCGTATGGTATAAAGCGTTAAAAGAGACTAACTTTCTTGCGGCTTTCGGTTATCTCGGCGCCGGAATTATCGCGAAAATGGTAGTCGATGCTTTTTTCCCGCAGTCATACGCGATATATAATATGATAGCCCACAACATAGTTTTAATATATTTTCAGATTTGTATTCTTGTAATAATCAATAAAATACTTACCGTAATAATAATCGTTTACGATAAAAATCCGAATATCCCCGTAAAAGGGCTGCTGCAGTTTTTAAAAATATTCATAAATTTTTTCGGCGTGCTGATAATACTGGCGTTCCTTATAGGCAAGGAACCGACATATTTTATTTCGGCTCTCGGTTTGATAGCGTCGGTTTTAATGATAGTGTTTAAAGATACTATTCTCGGGCTTACCGCAAGCTGGCAGCTTGCCATGAACAACATGCTTCATATCGGAGACTGGATAGAAATGCCTTCGCACAACGCCGACGGCGACGTTATAGATATTTCCCTGACGACGGTTTCCGTGCAAAATTGGGATAAAACTATTGTGACAATTCCCGCGTATGACCTTATTTCAAGGTCGTTTATAAATTGGCGCGGTATGAACGAAGCGGGCGGGCGCAGAATTAAAAGAGCGATAAATATAGACATGCAAAGCATAAGGTTTGTAGACGAAGCAATGCTCGGGCGTTTGAAAAAGTTTGAACTGTTGAGAGATTATCTTGCTTCAAAAGAGTTCGACATAAGAGAATACAATAAACTTCATAATACAAAAGAAAGTATTTACAACGGAAGATATCTGACAAATATAGGAACTTTCCGCGCGTACTGCGAAGCCTATTTACAAAGCCGGCCGTATATAAACAATAAGTTTACCATGATGGTACGCCAGTTAAAACCCGGCTCCGAAGGATTGCCGCTTGAAATTTATTGTTTTACGTCAACAACGCAATGGGTGCCTTATGAAAATTACCAGTCCGATATTTTTGACCACCTTTTATCCGTAATGGAAGAGTTTGACCTTTACGTTTTCCAAAATCCTACAAGCCGGACTTTTAGAGAGTTAGCCAGCCTGGGAAACAAACAGCAATAAAAAATAACGGAGCATGTAAATGCAAAAACTGCCTTTGGAAAAAGCTTTTTTGTACGTTGAATCCGGTCCGGTTGTTTTAATATCTACTTTTGACGGAAAAAAGAATAACGTTATGACTATTTCGTGGACAATGGTCAAAGATTTCGAGGCGCGGTTTTGCATACTTACGGGATCTTGGAATTATTCTTATAAGGCTCTTGTAAAAAATAGAGAATGCGTTATGGCGATTCCCGCCGCGGATATCGCGAAAAAAGCCGTTCAAATAGGCGCTTGTTCGGGCAGCGACACGGATAAATTTAAAAAATTCGGGCTTACTCCTTTAAAAGCCGAAATTGTCCGCGCGCCTCTTATAAAAGAGTGTTTCGTAAATATAGAATGCAAAGTGACGGATCATATAAAGAAACACGGAATTTTTGTGTTAAAAGGCGTAAGCGCCTGGATAAATAACAGAAAAGCGGACAAACGCCTGTTTCACGCCGTGGGCAACGGCACTTTTATAATTGACGGAAAAAAATTAAACTACAGAAAATTAATGCGGTCAAAACTTCCCGCCGGAGTTTAGAAATGTTGTTAGAATTGCACTGCCACAGTCTTAAACATTCCAAATGCAGTTTTGCCGACCCGTATGAGCTGGTAAAACAAGCCGTAAAAAAAGATTTATACGGTTTGGTTTTTACCGAACACGGCTATTTGTGGAGCGATGAGGAGCTTGAAGACTTAAGAAAACAACACGGCATAGATAAACATTTTTTGTTGTTGTCGGCGCAGGAAGTCAGCACGGATTTCGGTCACGTCTTAGTTTACGGGGCGGATAAATCTTTAGACGGGAATTATAAACTTTCAGATTTGAAAAAGCAATATCCGGCCGCGGCTTTCGTTTGGGCGCATCCTTTCCGCAAAGGGGTAATGCCCTCGGATGAAAAGTTGATGAACAAAGACTTTGACGCTATAGAAATATTTTCGTCAAATCAGACAATCAAAGAAAATTATCTTGGTTTAAAAACATGGCACAGATTAAAATTTAACGCCGTATGCGGAAGCGACGCTCACAGCATTGACAGAGCGGGCATATTTCCGACAATGTTTGACCATGACGTCGCAAATATTAAAGACGTCGCCGCGGAAATTAAAAACGGCCGCTGCAGGCCTTTTTATAAAGAAGAACAGTTGTCTGGCAGCCATATAACGGTTACGGAAGTGATTATCGGGACAAAAGGCATCCCCGAGCGCAGGGAACGTATTGTTATCAAAAAAAGCGACGACGATAAAAGCTGGAACAAGCTCAAAGAAACGTCTCTTATAGCGCGCGATTATCTGTGTAAAAATTTTGTCGATAAAAATTACAGGGTTCCGCAAATTTATGAAATTGACGACGACGAGCATACCGTAATGGAGGAAGGTCAGCGCGGCGAATCATTGTCAAAATTATTTTTACATGTCGGTTTTGCGGTCCAAAAAAAGTATTTTGAACTTGCCGCGAAATGGCTTGCAAAACTGCATTCCTATAAAATACAAAAAATTTCGGCCAACATCGCGCAAGAACTTGAAAATAAAAGATTGAAAAGATACAAAAAATTATTTGAAGAAAACAAAACAAAATATTCCGGACTGATATTGAATATAGCCGAAAATGTCGCGAAAAAAGAGCGCGATTTTTACCTTAAACAAAATGAAAACTTCATTTTCCTGCACGGCGATTATCACCCGGGAAACGTCATTATAGGCCAGGACGATTCCAAAGACCCCGACTCAGTATTCGTTTCCGTAATAGATTTTAATAATTCCGTAAATTATGTTAAAGAATTCGACATAGGTTATTTTTTAGCGCAATACCAAAGCCAGTTTTCAAACGAAAAAGAGATTTTAAATACGCTGACGCAGGAATTATTTTTAAAATCTTATTTTAACGGCGAAACGCCGTCCGAACAGCAAATAAACGATATAATGTTTTTTAAATTAAGAGGATATTTAAGCATAGCCGCGTTTTTTCATTCTTTGGGAATGGGCGAAAGCGGCAAAATGGAATTTATTGCGGGTGATATAAATAAGACGTTGTCGGAAAATAAAGATATATTTTTGTAATAGCGCGGAGTTTTAAGAGTGAAGTTGTAGTTAAAAAGGGGGCTGCATGGAAACCGCTTTAAGAATCAGAAACATTCTGTTTAAGGCTTTTATTATTAATTACGCTGCCGTTCTTTTCGTTTGGCTTTTGTCGTTTACGGGATTGTACGTTTGGGCGATGAACTGTTTTTTTAGTTTCAGCGCAGAACAGACAAGAATATATTTTGCCTATCTTCTCGGATTTTGGAAAATTTTAGGCGCGGTATTTTTTCTTATTCCTGCGGCGGCAATTCATTGGGAATATAAACGGAAAAAATAGAATAAACCGGAATTATATTTTTATATGAAGACTAGTTGTTTTACAGCTGAATTTCCGTTTTTGGTTTAAAGTTGCTTTCAAAAGTCCATACAACGGCTTTGGCGTTTTTTAATATGAATACGGCATAAGTTTTATAAAAATTATCTGCTCCTGCCGCTGCTTTCATTTGCCTTAAAAATTCTCTTGACGGATGCGCGAGAATTTCTTCTTTCAAGTTGTTGTCATTTGTTTCTTCAATAGCGCCGCTTACGCGTATCTGGATATTATTTTTCGTATCATAAAAACAAAGTTCGGCTTTAGGGTTATTTTGCAACTGTTTATATAAATCTTTATAAGTGCCTACGTGAAAAATTATTCCTCTGTCATCTGCTTTATAAAGCAGCATTCCTCTTACTCTGGGCTGCCCGTTTTCAGATGTGGCAAGATAAAACACGGGATTTTCATTCAAAATCTTAAAAATTTCATTTTTTTCCATAAAACCCCCTTAGTATTTTTGCTTATTATACCAATTCTTGCATTTTTCACAAATTTTTCACAAAGAATACTCATGAAAAACACAGTAATAGGCTAGAATAATAGTGTATAGAACGGAGGGGTATTAGTATATAGCGCAGAAAGGGAAAATAAGATGGAACAGACAAGAAGATTGCTTATTGGAGTAATAAGCAAAAAGTTTTCTTTATCGGTTATAAAGAAAACGGCTGTTCTTTTTGTATTGGTAAGTATGTTTATAAACGGATTTACATACGGAGCGACGGAAGCGAGCCGTCACAGCTTTATGGTAACGGCAGCGATGGTAGCGGGACAGACGATAAATCAGTTGTTTAGTAAATGCAATGATTCGTTAATAATGACGGCAAATAAAATAACCAAAGAAATAAGCGAGATATTAAAGACGGTATTTGGGATGGAAGCGGGAACGTTCAGCGGGAGTAAAAAAGAAAAGCGAGAGGAAAGAGGAACAAGCGGCAGCGGGGCCACGGGAGAGATAACGATATTAAAAGCAAGGGAGCAAATAAGCGATATAAAAACCTTGGCAGTTAGCGGAGTATTTGAAAGCACGGAAAAGTTGTTTAAGCTGTATATGAATTACAAGATACCGCCCGGCCAGGCCAGGGCTGGGCTGATAATAGTAACGTTTATAATGTTCATAGCAGGTATAAGACAGAGGAAAGGAATAGCAGGCTCTAGAAACATTTATAATAAAGTAAGAAAGATAAGAATCTCGGCATAGGAAGTAAAGTGCCGAGGTTCTTGTTTTTTTTGTGAACAAAACCGGATATACAGAAAAAAGGAAAAACAAAATGGAAAATAAAGAAACAAAAAATAAAATAAAGGCGGAGGGTGTCATGAACTTAAAAAAGAGAATATCGGAATATTTCCGAGAATATTGGCGTACGCGAATATTTATGAAGAGCGTATCAGTGCTTGTGGCTGTTGCGTTCATAGTAAATATAGTGAACTTACCGGTATACGCGAGCAAGAAGACGGAAGATGATTTGCTAAACAAGAGGATAACGACAGATCAGCAGAATAGCGGGGTATATTATCAGGGAGACCAGCAATCAACGTCGATAGCGTACATGCATTATCTGGAAGACAATACGGAAATGCAAGGCGGGAATATATACGGGAAAAAGAAGAACGGCGGATATGTAAAAGACGGTAACGGGAATATGAGGGTAGCGGATAAGAGCAAAGGTGAAAAAGGGGAATACGACATAATAGGTTTATGGGACGGAAAAGAGGCGAAGTTAACGGACGGGGAAGGGAAATTTTCGTATAACGAGACATATACGAACGTGATAAAAGGGAAATTAGGGATAGGTGAAAGCGCGGCGAAGGCGGTAACAGAACCTGCGGTAAGCAATGAAACTACAGAAAGAAGCAGCGTGTATAGCTATGACGCAGGGATAGTGAGCGGATTAGTAGACGAGATAATGAAAGATGAAAATAATACGTTAAGCAGGGAAGAAGCGGAAGCAGAGGTAATAAGACAGTTAGATGAAGCGAGGAAGGCGTCGGATGAACAAGACTCGAAGAAAGGGATAGAAATAGGGAAGACATTTAATGACGCGATAGCGTTATTGGGAGAATTCCTTGATCAGGGCGGAGAGATAGTCAACTGTGCAACGGACGCGCTGAAGGCGGTATTGGGAGATGTGGACATAACGAAGGGAGTATTGGCGATACAAGCGTTGTGCGCGGATTTAGCTGCCGGAATATTTGTAAAGAATAACGAAGAGTCAATAAGAGGCGGAGCGACGCAGCTGATGACGAGCATGTCGGCGATGCAGGAAGTATTGAAGGGTTACGGCAGAGAAGCCGAGGGATACGGAGTAAGTCTTGATGATTTCATGAAAGGATTGGGAGATGGAGAAAGCGGAATATTATGGGTAAATAAAGATCATTATATAACGGTAACGAAGAGCGGAGAAGATTTCAAGGTAAGCGACAGCAATGTAAATGACGGCAGAGAGGTGACGTACAGCGCGGACGGATTAAAGGAAGCGCTGAGCGGCGGGAAAGCGATAGATAAAGACGGGAACGAAGTAAAAGATAAAAACGGTGATGCGGTAACATATAATGCGATAGAAGACGGAAAAGTAAAAGTATTGACGGACAGCAAGGGAGTGGAGGCGAGAGCTGGAGAAGAAGGAAAGTTAAGCAAAGCAGATATGGACGAGATAACGGGAGCGAAATACGTAGCGCAACAGAGAAGCGTGACGGTAGCAGTTCCTAAAACAAGAACAGAAACACATACGGAAATAGGCAGCAGGGAAGTGTCGAGTACGGATGAAGACGGAAACACGACTACCACAACGGAAAGTTACACATATGAAGTGGAAGTGACTATTAATTATGTAGAGTATGAGACTAAAACGGAAACGGTAATGGTATGGGAAGATGATCCTGAAGATGAAGCGTCGTCGCCTGCGGCAGCTAAAGCCAAAGAGGCGAGAGAAGCGGAAGAAGCTGCGCAGAAAGCGATGGAAGAGGCTGCAAAAGCTGCGGAGCTGGCGAAAGAAGCTGATGAGAAAGCAAAAAAAGAAGGTACGGATGAAGCGAAAGAAGCGGCGGAAAAAGCTTTACAAGAAGCGGCAGAAAAAGCCGCGAAAGTAGCGGAATTAGCGGAAGAAGCGGCAAAATTAGCAAAAGAAGCGGAGGAGTTAGCTGAGAAAGAGGGCAGGTCTGACGCGAAAGACTTTAAAAAGAAAGCCGATCAAATGGAAGATAGGGCGGAGAATGCTAAAGTAGCGGCAGAATTAAATATAGGGAAAATAGTAAAGGCAGAGGTAATAGATATAAAAAGCAGCGACGGGGTTTCTGCTACGGAAGAACTTAAGCAGATGTTTAATACGGCGTTAGAAGGAGCGATAGAATCCGGAATAGGAACGGTTAACGGAGACTTTTCAAAATCGCTGGCAAACGCGATAGTTATAGCGTCTGTAAGTATAGCTGACGCTATAGATGAAGTTATTGTGAGGAGTGAGGTTAAAACGATAGCTGACGCTATAATGGACAAAGACGATTTAGATGAGCTAAAGAGGTTAAGCGAAAAGTGGGGCGATGCTAAAACTAACGAAGAAAGAGCCGAATTACACAAAGCTGCCGAGGATATAAGGGCGAAATACGGATACAGCGGCGGAGCTGACGGCTCGGAACTTATTATATTGGACATGGATTTATTCATGTCTAAGACGTTAGACATAGTCTGGGAAGGAATGGATGGAGAATTAAAAGCGGAAGCGTTGGATGGAGACAAGACGGCGAAAGATAAGTGGATGTCGAACATGGTAAGTTATTTACAGGGTATCGTGGATAAAGGCGGGGATATAATTAATTGTTCTACGGAAGCGATGGCAAACGTATTAGGAGTTACGGGTCTTGACGGCAAGATGCTATTGGCGTTGCAATCGTTGGCGGTGGATATGGCCAGCGGAGCGCTTTTTAGCAATACCGGCAGTGATTCAGCGGAAGTAATGATAAGTATGGATGCGTTAAAGACGGTATTGGGAGAAGAGTTTAACGGATATAGTGCGACAATAGGTGATATAACAGAAGGATTAAAAGGAATTGCGGAAGGACTAAAAGAAGATGAGATAGAAGTTGTGGTGCTGCATGTGAAAGCGGACAAAGAAGATGAAAATGCAAATCATTATATATATGCAGAAGTCGGGGCAAACGGGACAATAACTATAAAAGATCCGAATAAAGAAGATAAGGTGCTTGAAAGTAAAGATTTTGAAAAATACATGGAAGATACGTATGGGGCGAAAGATAACGTCAATATATTATCAAGGAAAGAAATAGGCAAGGCAATGACGAGAGAAGACATGAGAATCGCCGCCGGAGCGTCAATATTGTCTACAATAGCTAAAGTTGTGGCAACGGCAGTGACAACAGCGGCAAAAGCTGTGACAACGGCAGTAACAACAGCGGCGAAAGCTACGACAACGGCAGTGGCGGCAACAGTAACGGCCGCAAAGCCCGCGTCTTCATCAGGAAGCGGCAATACAAGTTTGTTGGGCAGCGGTAGCAATAATACAAGTTCAAGTAATCAAACAAATGCAGCAATAAGCGCGTTAAAGAATTTTACAAACGCATTAGGCGCATTTGCTGGATCCTTAGTAAATACAGGAACGAACATTATAAAAAGTCCGGTAAACATTATAAAAGGTATAGGCGAATTTGCCGCGAATTTATTGGGTATAGGAACGGTTAAAAAAGAAGGAATAGTTATAGATGAAAGAAACAATAGAGTGTCTAGCTATAGCGCCGGAGGCGTAGAATCGGAAATTCAATTGGGAAGAAATACGTCGGCAGAAAGTATGGGCGCATTAAAAGCGCTTGTGGCTGAAGGCAGCGATTATAACACAATATTAAATTTTACAAAGCAGAGCGGAATTTTACAGTCTGAAACAAAATATGATGATAAAGGTAAAGAAATATATACGGCAACAAACATAGGATATAAAGACGGAACAATGGCGTTGCAGTATGATTTTAAACAAAATTATTCAAATGAGACAACGATAGCGGGAGCTAAAGCCGGAGAAAGCAAGGTTGTAGTAGAAGAGTATAACGGAGCAAGCAGCGATTATACATTATCGAGAGCAATGGCATACAGCGCTACAAAAAGCATATTGACCGTGCAGCATACCACAGCTAACGGCATGACGTTCAATGCGAATATAGGAGAGTTGGAGAGAGTAACTGAATTTTACAATAAAGAAATTGAAGGTTCTGACGGCAATAAAGAAACAGTCAGAGCGGCAAAGAGTGTGGATTTTAAAGGCGGTAACGGAAAACCGACAGGATTTGAAGAAGCGGTAATAGGTAAAGACGGAAACGTAAGCGTGACGAGATACGATTTGGCAAATGCGGTAAGCGACACGGAGCTTACGCAGACAAGCGGCAGCGGAGGAAGCGGCGGGAGCCAGGAAACGATAGTTGACGAGTATAAGAGAATATTGAATTTGACGAGCGGGCTTAAGATACAGGGTGAAGAAAGTGCGCGTTTATACGCCGGATACAGCAAAGTAGATAACAAATATATTGATTTAAGCAAGATGGAAACTTATTCATATAGCACGTCGAACGCCGGATTTATGACAAAGTATACCACGGACGCTAACGGGAACGACGTATCAGTTACGGCAAGGCTGCGCGACGGAGCGGACTGGAGATATAACAGGCAGATAGTGTCCAATCATCCTGAAAACGCTGTTACTGTCAGCAGTAAGACGCAGGACGGAGGAAAGCATGTAGAAAAATATTTAGGAGCGGTTATTAACGCGGATTTTACATATAACATAAGCGGATGCGGTAAAGAATGGTATGACCTTAACAGAAACGGCGATATTGTAAGGGGCGGTGCTGATTATAAAGCGGGCAATATAATAACATTACCGGGATCAAACGACCAAATAAAACTTGATAAAGACGTAAGCTATACGTATCAAAAAGGACAAGACGGCAAGTGGACGATATCAGACAATTCTGTTTCCGGTATTTATATCAACAATAAAACGGACGGAAGAACGGCATATGGGACGCTTGAGAACTGCAAGTTTACAATAGGAGAAAACGGAATTCCCGTGCTTGACGGAAAAGTTAATATAAACAGAGGCTCTGAGTTTTATATAGAGAAAGGAAGCGGCAGCAGTGATAGGGATGAAGATAAAAATGATAAAGCAAAGCCTGACGCGAGCGATACAAATGCCGTGGTGATTGAAGGCGAAAATGGCTATTTCGTAAGCGACGGCAGCATATCGCTTAGAAACGGCGGGCTTGTAGTTATGGGTATCGGATCGGTGTTTAGGACAGGCTCCGATATGGAAGCCATAGGCGGAAAAGTAACTGAAGGAAATATAAAAGTAGGCGTTGATGAAGAAGGAAATTATATATTTACGGCGTCGCTAGACGGAAATGGAAGAGGCGCATATGACGAGCATGGAAATTTAACCTGCAGAACCGAAAGAACGGAAGGCGACGTAACAACCGCCAGCAGATACGATGCGGAAGGATTGGTAAGGACATGGAGCGAGAATAAAAAGACAGGCGCTTCAGTGCTTACCGAATATAAAACTTACGATAAGTCTCAAAATAAATATGTAGATGTAGTAGATTCCGAAGGTAAACAATCCTCCATTACCACATTGACGGCAAAGAAAGAAGGAGACACCGGTTTCGGATATTTTGTCGACACCTTGGGAGGGGCAAAATCAGTTACGTTAAAAATTGACGGTAACGGAAAAACATCAGTGACGTCCGGCGCCCAGATTTTTAAAGAAATGCTCAAACAGGACGGAGAACAGATAGGAATACTTTATACGGGAAAAGCCGACGGAACTGCCGATATGCAGTATCAATTCAGAGGCAAAGAAGAGAAATATTTCTTGGCTACGGAAGACAGTCAAACGTATTACGGAATAAATAAAACCGGAACGCTGATAGAGTTTGTGAAAAGCGAAGACGGGAAAGGATTTGGAAAAAGCGAAGCCGAAGGTTTTGAAAAAGTGGTTGGCGACGATGGATATGTTTCATATGTAAGAAAGAATGACGACGGAATCACAAGAAGCGAAACTGTCATTGAAAAAACGGAATCCGGCAAGATTTACATGGCTACCGACATAAAAGAAATTTACGTTCAAAATACAGGATGGCGCAGTGTTGAATCGACAATATCGCTTCCCGGTCTCGGCAAAGAAAAGCTTGTTAACGTAAGAACCGCAGACGGCGGAAGCGTTCTTTATACTTTACAGAACGGTAAGTGGACCACCGGCAGAGAAATGAAGGTCGGAGATTATGCGGTTAAGCAGGATAACGGCATATGGACGGCTCAAAACATATACGGGAAAAATAATGCGATTTACGTATTAAACGAACTTGCTAACGGAAAAATGGGTTTTGAAATTACAAAGCTGCGCGAGGAAGGCAAAGAGCAGTGGTATGACGTTGATAAGACGATTACCATGCCCGACGGAAGCGGAATGCTTGTAAGCGCAAGAGTAGTAGACGCGGACGGAAAATATTTATGGGACGCGTATTATACTCTTAACGATAACGACGAGTGGATATCCGGTTATGAGCTGAAAGTCGGAAATTATACCGTAAAAAAAGATTTATCGACCGGTCAATGGACTATAGGAAACAATAATTCAATATATAACCTCAACGTAGAAAATAATAAATTTAATCTTGAGTTAAGCAGTATAAATTACAACGGCAAGTGGCTTGCCGTTAACGATACGCTTATGGCGCCCGACGGAAGCGGAATGCTTGTAAGCGCGACGGTTAACGGATGGTTCGGCACGTCGTGGGACGCCTATTTTACGCTTAATGATAACGGCGAGTGGATATCCGGCAACAATATGAAGGTGGGCAACTATACCGCGGTAAAAGATATTTGGGGCAATTGGACATTAGAAAACAATAATACAAAATACGATATTAAAACCGTTGCCGGAAAATTTGATCTGCAGTTAAGCCAGATTAAATACAACGGCAGTTGGATTAAAGCGAACGACATTATAAATGTGCCTGACAGAAGCGGCCAGCTTGTAAGCGCGCAATTGCCAAGCGGCGTGCATGCTTATTTTGCTCTTGACGATAACGGCAACTGGATTACGGGAACAGAAATTAAAGCAGGAAATTACGTTGCCGTACAAGACGATGCCGGCAAGTGGACATTAAGTAATGATAATTCGAGATATGACCTTGAAACCGTTAACGGCAAGATTTCAACGGAGCTTAAAGAAATCTTATTTGAAAACAAATGGCTTGGTGTTAACGATACACTCATGGCGCCCGACGGAAGCGGAATGCTTGTGAGCGCGAGAGTCACTGATGCAAACGGGAACTTCAAATGGAACGCTTATTTTACTCTTCAAGACGGCGATTGGACGTCAAGCAGCAACATGAAAGTAGGCAATTATGTTGCCAGTAAAGATGCAAACGGAAAATGGACATTAAGTAATAATAACAGCATATATGACATAAACGTAAAAGAAAACGGCAAATTTGACCTCAAACTTACCCAGATTCTGTACCAAAATAAATGGTTAGGCGTTAATGACGCGTTAACAGCGCCCGACGGAAGCGGAGTGCTTGTAAGCGCGAGAATTCTTGATGAAGACGGTAGCTTCAAATGGAATGCTTATTTTACGCTTGACAATGAAGGCAATTGGTTTTCAAGTCATAATCTAAAAGTCGGCAACTATACGGCAACAAGGGATTCTCAAGGTAATTGGACGTTAGAAAACGACAATACGAAATACGACATTAAAACCGTTGCCGGAAAATTTGATTTACAGCTAAGCCAGATAAAATATAACAATAACTGGCTCAAAGTAAACGACGTGCTTTTCGCTCCTGACGGTAGCGGTCAGCTTGTAAGCGCTCAGGTTACGGACGCGAAAGGAAACTTCAAATGGGACGCCTATTTTACGCTTAATGATAGCGGCAACTGGGTATCCGGCAACAATATGAAAGTCGGCAATTATACCGCGAAAAAAGATTTTTGGGGCAAATGGACGCTTAGTAATGAAAACTCAAGTTATGAAATAACTACGGATAAAGATAAAAAATTCTCATTAAGGCTGGATAAGATAAATCACAATAATACGTGGCACACAGTGAAGGATACGTTAACGGCGCCCGACGGAAGCGGAATGCTTGTAATGGCCGGAGCCGATAAAGTTTTCAGCCTGGACGAAAACGGCAAATGGATTTCCGGTTCCGAAATGAAAGTCGGGAATTATATTGCAAAACAAGACGCCGACGGTAAATGGACGTTAAGTAATAATAATACGATTTATGATATGAGCACTAAAAACGGCAAATTTGGTCTTGCCATGAGCCAAATAAACTACAACAACAAATGGCTGGACGTTAACGGCGCTCTTATGGCGCCCGACGGAAGCGGAGTGCTTGTAAGCGCGAGAGTTACAGACGGCGACGGTAATTTTAAATGGAACGCTTATTTTACTCTTCAGGATGGCGATTGGACTTCAAGCTACAATATGAAAGTCGGCAATTATACCGCCAGTAAAGATGCCAGCGGAAAATGGACATTGAGCAATGAAAACAGCATATTTAGAATAAACAGCGACGCTGAAAGTAAGCTTAAATTGGACATCGAGCAGATTAAATTTGAAGGCAAATGGCTGAACGCAAACAGTATGATAACGGCGCCCGACGGAAGCGGAATGCTTGTAAGCGCGAGAGTTACAAGCGCCGACGGAAAACATCTGTGGAACGCTTACTTTACGCTCAATGATAACGGCGATTGGACTTCAAGCCATAATATGAAAGTCGGAAACTATACGGCCAATAGAGATAGTAAAGGAAATTGGACGCTTAGCAACGACAATACAATTTATGATATCAGCGAAGTTTCCGGCAAACTTGATTTAAGTTTAAGCAAGATAAAATCAGGAAATGATTGGTGGAGCGTAACTGATGTTGCCGTCGTTCCCGACGGAAGCGGCCAAATTGTAAACGCGCAATTCGGTAAAAAATCGGATTTCTTTGTGCTCAATGATAAAGGTGACTGGATATCCGGACCGTCTATGAAAGTCGGCAACTATACCGCCAGAAAAGAAGCCGGCGGAAATTTAATGCTCTATGATGATAATACGGCTTATTTAGTGAAGATGGTAGACGGCAAGATAAACATGACGATGAACCAGATATACGACGCCAACAGCAAATCGTGGAACAAAGTCAACTGCGTAACTACAGCTCCCGACGGAAGCGGAATAGTCGTAAGCGCCCAGGTTAAAGACAAAAGCGGAAAATATTTATGGGATGCGTATTATACGTTAAATGACAGCGGAAGATGGATTTCAAGCCACAATCTTGAAGTCGGCAATTATACGCTTACAAAAGAGAACGAAATATGGCTGTTCAGCAATGAAAATACGAAGTATCAGCTGACAACGTCATTAGATAAAGACGGCAATCAGGTATTTAATACCGAATTCCATTCATTCCTGCTTTCGTCGAATAATCAATGGTACAGAGGCTATGACATTCAGCAGGTGCCCGGAGGCGGAACGCTGATACTCGGAAGAGTTGACGACGATGCTATAGGTCATTATTCATTCTACTGCGCCATAAATTCCGACGGCAATATAGTGCAGATAAAAGAAGGGATGCAGGTAGGAAACTTCACTGTAGGCAAAGATAATCAAGGTTGGACATTGTCAACAACAAATCCTACCGCAATATTGAATCAGAACGGAATGACCGGCAATTTAAGCGGCGTATTCAGGCTGGGACAGACATTAGAAATCGATGAATACGGCACAGTGGTTTCAAATCTTTTCTCTATTACTTCTGCGGCTGATCAAAACATACAGTATGTAAATCCTAACGGAACAGTATCTAACATCATTCTTAATACCGGCGCTAAAATTCTTACAAGCGAAGCCGGTATGTTCATAATAGACGGTATTGCCACAATACCGACGGGAACTAAAATTACAATACCGCCGGGAGCGAAAGGGGAGAAAGGCAGCAGCGGCGGAGCGGTTGATGCTACGGGTACAAATGCGCTTATAGAGGGGCTTAAAGACGGAAGTTTTAACGTAAGCGACGGGACTCTTAGAATAGCGAACGGAGATTTTGTAGTTGAAGGTCTTGGCGCGATAGCCAAAAAAGGTTCGAGTTTTTACATCGGCAATGACAAAATAACTGCCTGGGGAAATCTTACTTATAAAGAGAAGGGCTGGTACGGCAGTTACGGCGTAAGCAGTTTCTACAGCAAGGTGTATGCAAATAGAAGCCAAATAGCCAAAAACTTAGGAGTTGACGTAAGTAAAGTAACATGCTCGGCGTCGAATAGTTTCTACGGATATATAAATAATTATGGTTCTGCTATGAACGCCGCAATTTCAAAAGCAGGATTTAGCATTTCGGTAAGTGCTGGAGATTATATTCAGGGAGCAAAAGTTGAAAGCATAACAAACGGAGCCACGCTGCGTTATAATCCAAGCAACGGTTCCTTGTATGTTTCCGGCGGCGGCAGTATAACTTTTGCAAGAGATTGTTCCGCGTACTATTTTTACGATATGAATAACAAATGGGCCAAGACAAGCGTAGGAACTATCAGAAGCACGTTCTCCGACGGTCAAACTGTCGACGTTACGCTTGGAACCATGCTTGGTACATGGATGAGAGATAATCTCAGTTTTGTCGGCGTTGGCGGTAAGACATACTACAATAATGTTTACTTGTCCGCCGAGCCGTATGCAAACGGATTTACCATAGCAGGGCAGACTGTAATACCGCGTAATTCATATGCATATGACGATTATTCCGGCACAGGCACAGAGTCGTATAGTACGCTGGGTTTCAGGTACGATGAGGCTACGGGAAAAGCCGTAACCAATCAGGATATATATATATCCCAGTTTAAAGATGCCGACGGTAAAGATTTAGGTTTCGCGTCAATTAAAGCCGGAAGCGTCATAAGAGATATAAACGATATCGGAGGAATGACGTTTGAAAGCGCAAATGTACAGGTTTACGGTTACAAGGGAACAGGTTCCGCTTATGGCGGACCCAGTGACGGCGGAAGCGGAGAGAGCCTGATATTTGATCCTTCCAAAAATGCTTATTTTGAAGGAAAAGCGGAAGTAACAATAAGGCTTAATAGCGACGGAAGCGTATATTATGACGAGGATAAGAACTATTATTACGACGTCGTAAGCACCGGTATTTTCTACGGATGCACCATAGGCGATGACAAAATAATATCCGGACTCTCTGCGGAAGCTATAAATGCTACTAATTCAGTGCTTACCCAAGGTTCTGTTTACTCCACGGTCATAAACGGCGTAGTCCAGAGCGGAACAGTTACGGAAAAAGCAATGATAAACGACGGCACATACGGGTGGACTACGGCTTTTAAATCCCCGGAAACAGGTAAATGGACTGCCGCGACTCATGAGAATTTGAGGGATTGCGCGGTTAACGGGCATAATATAAAAACGTCCGATATCGGCGTGTTCAAATGGAATACGGATATCGGGAAATATTTTGTAGACGCATATTACGGAGAAGACTTTAAGCTTGGTAACGGCGTAAATATGGCAGGCATATCGGTGCAAGGCTCAATTTTCAGCTCTACAAGTCTTGTAGAAGGATATTTAAATTTACCTTCATATGCCAGAGGATACAAAAGATATGTTGAAGTTGTGGCAAAAAATGATAATGCGGCTATTGTTACTGCCGACGGAAATTCAAAACTTCCTGCCGGAACAATATTGCGGGTTACCGTTGCCGAACAAAACGGCACCAAAGTGCTGCATAATGCCTACGGAGGAATTGAAAACGGTACCAGCGCCAGAGTTGTTCACTCATTAACCGAAGGTTTGACGTACAGTGGATACGACAAAGATGCAGGTATAGTCCAGACGTTTACTTCTGCAGATATAGGCAAAGAAATCAGCGTGCTTGCCGCAATAGGACCTAATGTAACAATCAGAAGTATTTACCAGGGAAATCATACCGTTGCTGATGCCAGCGGCGGTTACAGCGAGACTGACGGTATACAAAATATTACTTTCAGAGTCGAAAATATAAACGGACATTCATGGCTCGTAACGAATAATACGTTTACCATAAAATTCAATAACGGCGCAATTTCCGATAACGGAGAATTTATCGGTGTTCAAGATTACAGAGTTGAGGCGGGAGCTGTCGTCCAGGTAGGCGCTTTTGACAAAGAAAACGGTGAAAAGAGATTAGGCATATCAATAATTGACGGCACGATAAAGCTAATGAATGTTAATTACGGTTCTTCAGGAAATAATGATAAACAACAGCAAGAAGAACAAAGCAAAGATGAAAAACCTTCAAATGTTCCAGGCAGAGGAGAAGGTTCCGGTGTTTATTATGTTGATGAAAACAATAATATTATAGCTTCCGGATTGATACATCATGCCAGTAGCGCTACTCTTGGAAGCGATCTTTCAAGAGATACTATGCAGAGAAATTTTTACGGTGTAGACAAAGAGACATTTGAGTTTTTTAATAATAATTTCGGAGCGTATTCAACAGGAACGCGTACAAGCGATTTGTTTGATAATCAAGGAAAAATAAATCTTGATTTCTCGGCAGGTCGGCAACAGATAACGCAGGAAACAGATTTTGGCGACGGAATAATCGGTAACAATATTACCGTAGCATTTGGTTTTGTGTGGCATGGAGATGATGAAAGCGGTACTATAGGTATGGTGCAGAAGCTTGTAAGCGTTCAGAATAACGCAAGATTGGGCATTGTAAAAGATGGTCAACGTTATATGCTTGATACAAGTGTGATAAACAGTATGATCGGAGATATGATAAATATTGAAAACGTTTCAACGGCTTATTCTTATCAGGAATATGCGAAACAATTAAAGAATGACGCCACAGCGGCCGGAATAAATAACGTACAAGTTTCAGCTTATGATGTAACGGTCAACGGACAAAGATTTGATGTTAGGGATGTTGTGCAGGTGGAAGGCTTTATTAATGCGGCTTATTCTCAAAAAGCCGCAGAACTTGGAAGAGCAGCCGCTGATTTGCTTGGTTCGGATAAGGTAAAAGTTGAAGGACGCACAATTATAATAGACGGCGTAAGATACGATGCCAGCGTAGCCGAACATGTTGCGGTATTAAATGAGGCCATTGAAAATTACAGAGAAGAGTATGCTCAACAGGTTACAGATGTGATAAGAAATGTTTATGGCTCCGGAGCAACTATACAAAACGATAGAATAATTATTGACGGGCAAACATATAATCTTACAAATGTATCTCATATAAAAACATTAGAAAATATGGCTGATATAAAAAATGTTGCCAATCAGGTTTCAGCAGTTATGGGCGCAAGCAACGTAAGAATAGACGGCAACTATATAGTTGTAGGCGGACAAAGATATGATGCTACAACTAGTTCAGGACAATCGGGCCTTATTGCAGTTATGGAGAAACAAAGAACCGAAAATATTCTTAGAAGCAGTCTTAAGCCCGGAGAAAGATTAATGTATGACGCCAATGGTAATATTTCGTATATTGCTTCAGGCGATGTGTGGATTACGTTACCGGCTATTAGAGCGTGGGGCAGCTACGGTACTGTGGTATATAATGAGAACGGTGAAAGGCGTTATGTGAAAGACAGTAATTTAACAAAAGTTGATGTTAGCGGCGGAAGTATTACTCTCACACGGGATACCAGAGGTTTCCTTAATTTTGGCGGTTCCGTTTATGTTACGGAGATTGTAGACTCGGGCGACGGTACGTTTACAAGAGTTGATATGTCTGCAAGTAAATCTTTTTGGTTTATCAGCACAGGAAGCACAACCACCGTAACCCAGATTAACGGGACAACGATGGAGAGTACCACGTTAGCAGAGTATTCAAGCGGTTGGGCTATAGCTATGAGATGTGGCAATTTGTCGGACTATGCCAACGGTAATCTAAAAAAAGAGTATCAACTTAATGAAGGGACACGTCTTAGCGTTGACAGTTTTAGTGTTACGCAAGACAGTCTTAACAATACATATAATTTACCTGCAGGTTCATACCGAAGTACGTCTGTAAGGCTTGGAAAAGAAGAAGATTCAGTCGGATATAATATTGAAATTGTGAGAGACAACAATAGTTATTTTGTTGCTCCCGGTTCTGCGTCGCCTAATGGAAGAGTTGTAGCAAATTCTGTTGCACAAATAGATTATACCGCAACAGGTAAAGATCTTATGGCTATTGGTTCATCAGAAGACGGTACGTTTAAAGTCAATGCAAACGTAACAATGAATTACACAACATATGATACTATCGGATTTATAAGAAGTACAGGAAATTACAGCGGCGAAGCCTATGTAGACAATAAGAGAAATATTCAAGCTGCCAATTTAACAGGAACATTTACAGATTTACGTGCAGGGGCTGTAAATTCAGAGGCTAATTACAGTTTGAAGCTTGCTACTTATAATCAGGCAAGAATGGACGATTTGAGCAATCTCGGATACGGCAAATGTGTATCTCTTTCGGGTTCAGGAATAGACGGCACTTATAACGGACAAAATCTTGATGATTTCTATATTTTTGCTGATCACCACTGGTATGGCAGTACAACAACTATTATCAATCCCGGAACAGATCAAAAGTTTTCTGCTACAGCCGGAGCATGGCAAACGCCAGTTATAAGAGAAGGCGGTGAAAAAGGATCTGTAACGGATGCTCTGACGATAAAGGTTGAAGGAGACAATGTAAAAATATCCGTGTCGCAGCAGTCAGTTACAAACTCGTATTATAATGATTACGGAATGATAGAGTATCGTTACAGCAAACCTCAGGAAGTGCAGGAAATTACTGTAGCTTACGGTAAAGACGGTACTACAACAGTAAATTCAGCAGCGGCTGTCAGAAACGATAATGGGCAACTTACAAATATTGGTGTTATGAAAACTGTAACAACAGACTTGCTTGGCGTCCGAACCATAAAAGAGATAACCTACGATTATAATCCCGGCGGAGGTTATGATAAAAATCTATATAAAGAACCAAAAATAATGAAGGATATACAGGGTTACTCCGTCACTTTGAATCCAAGTGGCGCGGCAACCAGCCTTACTTTACTATCAGGCGATTTGACAGGTGTTGTCTGGAATAAAAATCAGATGGTTAAGTACACAAATAAAGATTATACGACAGTAACTTATGCCTTAAAGACGGACTCAATTGACGGACCCGTGCTTACGTCTGCAGATCTTAGGGGTATGACTATACAAGGAATAGGCGACATGTCTGCTTTGGTTCAAACGGAAAGAACCGTGCTAAATGGTACCGTTTACCAAGCATTTAGCGAAAAACAGTTTAAAAATGTTCCTGAAAGCGTAAGGCAAGGAGCGTCTTTTGCAAAAGATGCGGAAAGCTATGTGTTTAATGACGGAGTTATAAAAAATGTTTATAGGCAGGAACTTCAGGCAGATGGTACCTATAAAGAAGCGTTGACATCAAGCCAAACTTTGAATACGGTTGAAAAGCTTGAAAAAACGCAATATTCAGTTGACGGGATAAATTTTGTAGACAATGACAAACTAAAAGGCGCTTCACCTATAGCCTCGCAAACAAACAAAAAAATATACGGCACTGTTACTTCACATGACATCAAAAACGGCGAAGTTGTTGAAGGCTTTGATACTGTAAGAGCAATTAACGGGTATTATACGGAAACTACAACCAACTATTACGGAATTTCAGAAAGAACGGTAATTGTCAACGGACAAGAAATAAAACCGCCGTCTATAATATCTACAACTGAAATTAAAGGATTAAATCAGACAACGACAATAATGGAAAGCGGTGTTGCTGTATCGGTTAGAGAACTTAAAAATTATAATGCCACTACATTTAATTATGCCGACAACTCTTCAAAAACCGAAGCAAAAGCTGATTCCGAAAGCGTATATGACAGTAATACAAAGCTTACAACTACCGAAAGAAACATAGTGGAAACCATTCTTAAAGATGCCGCTGGCAACACATTTACCACAAGAAACGCTGAGTTTGGCGAAGTGCGCGATGTTCAAAATAGGCTGGTTCAGGATTCTGAAAATATATTTACGTATACATCTGTGAATGTTGACGGAACAAAATCAGTTTATAGAGAAATTGGCATCACGCGCGCCTATGACACCTATAAAGAAGACGGTGTTGATAAAGTGTTAATGACTGTGATGAATAATTCCGTATCATCGGAACTGTATGAAAATGGACAGCTTAAGGAAAGTTATACTGATACCGGCAATTTTTATGTTATCAGTAATATCCTTGCAGAAAATATGCCTTTAACCGGCAATCCCGGCGAACCTGTTGGTTTTAAAGCAGTCAGCGAGGACGTATTAAATAATGAAAATAAAGGCTGGACAATAATAAGAAACGGTCGTGATATAAACAAAGAAACATATGAATATACAGATGGCACGAAAAGCCCAACATCAATAAGGTATGAAAGAACTTCTTATGATTATACGGCGATGAGTGTTTCTGAAACAGAAGGCAAAAGAGATAATTTCTATACGGTTACGACAGACGGTAAGGAAAGTTTGTCAGAAACTATTGACGAGTACACTTCGATTACTTACGGACTAAACATCAATTTAAGTAAAAATGAAAATGATGTTAAAAAGATAGAAAACGGATATAACAGAGAATACAATATTGTCGAAATTTATAATTCTGACGGTTCAAAAACAAGAACGAGTATGTCCGACCAGTTTATCCGTACCGCAGATTACGAACAAAACAGGTTTACAATTACTGCTAATACCGGCGTAAATACAAGCATAACGGTAGATGAAAACGGAAAAATAACAGATAAAACGGTAACCGGAACCGTAAACGTATGGAATTTTAAAGATGATGCGGAATTAAATAATGTGAATTTAAAAGATGTTGCAAGAAACGGCGGTTATACCGGTTCTGTCGGAACGTTGGATTTGGAGCGCAGCTACTCATATGAAAATACAAACTACACCTATGACCATTTTAACAGGGAAACAGGCTACGATTTCGTAAGAACATATACTAATGGTGAAATATACAGAGGCAGCAATACTACGACTTATACTGAACAGGCTACCGGAGAGATGAAGTTGGTTAACGGAATAATGGTGCCTGTGATCGCGACTTCCAGCGAATCAATATCCGTATCTATTGACGGAAAAGAACTTGACAGAAACGGCGGTTATTATGGAAATGCCGGAGTAGGCAATACATCCATGTTTAAGTCCTTAGAATCGTTTGATGTAATTCAAACGGGACTGTCTAATATTGCCGCGGACTTTTTAGGTAATTCTCAAATAAGAAAAGGATTTAGCAAAATAGCTACGGCTGAAAGGGACGAAAAAATTGCGATAGCCGTAGCCGCTGTTGTTGCTGTTGTTGCTGTTGTTACTACAATTCTTTCGTTCGGCAGCGCCGCGGCATTCTGGGCAGGCGTTGGATTATCTGCTGCTGCGGCATCCGTTGCGGCTGCTGTAACAGTGGCAATTGGCGCAACCGTTGGAGCATATTTTGCAGCCAGTTATACGGTAAAGGCAATGCATTGCGCTTTTGACGGAGATTGGACAGGCGCATTGCTTAACGGCGTAATGGCTGTAACATCATGTTTGGGTTTTTCACAGTTGATTAAACAGCTTGGAGTGCAAGCAACCAAGGCTGCCGGAGTAGCGTTACTCAAAACAGTCTTCAAGAGAGCTCTTGTAGGTGCTGCCATTGGGACAGCTGCGGGAGCGGCAATTGGCGGAGCTGTCGCTGCTGCCACCGGCGGAAATGTATGGGAAGGCATGGCCACAGGCGCCATTGCAGGTTTCTTTACAGGTTTTGCTTTAGGAATAAGTATTGGCGGTCTGCCTAATGCAATTACAACAATAACCGGTCAGGGTTTTAAGAAGGCGTTGCAAATTGCCGGGACTATAGCCACTACCGGTGTTATGGGCGCTCTTGATACTGTGATAATTGTAAGAAGCTCGCAATCTCTCGTAAATAATATTAAAAAAGGAAATGTTAACGCGGCGCTTATGGATTTGTTTATACTTGTTTCTGTTGGTATAGTAAATCCTTTAATGGGAGCTACTAAAAACGTTTCCATGAAAGGTGCCGCCAATGCTGTAGCTCCTACGGTTGCTATGCCCAAAGGTGTTAAGGGTTGGCTGAACAGCTTTAAAGAAAGCTTCCAACGCGGATCGGACACCGGTAAGGTTTTTGTTGAGCATAGTTTCAAAAACAGACTCACAAGCGCGCTATCTACCGGAGCGGGTGTTGCAGTTGCGGTCCCGCTTGTTTACGTAATGGGTACAGTTGCAAGCAATATAATGTCCGGAAATTTTGAAAACATATTTGAAGGTATAACATGGCAGCAAATAGCGACGCTCGCTGCTTTTGGATTTGCGGCAGGAGGCGCTGTAGGCGCCATATCGCCTACGGTTGGCTATAATTGGCTGCATAAAAATATTTTAGGCGGGTTGGGCGAGATAATATATAACCCCGGACAAGTTGTATTACGCGGAATGGAATCCGGCGTAAATATGATGAGGTTTACTGTAGTTTCTCCTTTTATTGAGGCGGTATTAGCTCCTGCTTTAGGATGGGCAAATAATATTATAAATCGCAAAAATGAAGATTATGTTGCGTTCGATTACGGCAATTTGGGAGCCAGTTGGGGAGCCAAGTTCAATGAATTGGGCGGACGCTACTATAACATGCTTATTGCCGATATAGACAATAACGCCGAATGGGCAAATGTAAAACAAAGATTCGGCACAGGTATGTTTGTAAGCCATTTTTATGGAATGGCAATACCCGGCGCTTCAATGTTTGTTAATTCGCAGAGCGGTCCCGGAGTCATTCTCAATAAATTCTTTACAAAGTGGGGCGAACAAGGCTTAACAGGATTTCTGCCGCTGGGAGGTCTTGCTCAGAATCAATTTGTTAATATGTTTACAAGATCAATTAATATGCTTCAGTACGGTTTAGCTGAAAACTTATTCAGTTTTGCCGGCGAAAAAGTTGACGGGTTGTTTAGAAACATGGGATTGAACGGTCCCACATTTAACAAAGGCAGCGAGGAAGTAGGTTTATTTGAATTTGGCTTGGGTCAATTGTCAATATTGTTCGTTCCGTCGGCTGTAAGAGAAAATACCTGGAGAACCGAAAGAGAGTTGCGCGATATAAGAAGAGAAGGTCCTAATACGTATGGTAAAGAATCTGCAACATATAATGCTATGAATAGCGGCATGAGCGGCAAAACCCAATCAGAAATCAGAAATTTGGCAATTGCGGCAAGCAAAAACATGGGAGAAGCAGCGGTAATAGAATGGGTTGAAAAGAACGGTATTAAAAATTACAAAGAAGGCAGAATTAGTGAACTTTCGTATGAAGATATAGTGGCAGGCACTCGCGCTATTGCAATAGCGAACAGAATGATTGATCTTCAAATTGCTAATTATAATACGATAATGGGGATGATTAATTCTGCTGACACGTTAAGGATCGGTAATAGTGAAATTAAAATAGGAAGTTCATTTGCCAGTACATTAACTCAAAGATATATTGCGTATTTATCTTCTTCGGGTATAGAAAGTCTCGGAGCAATGCAAAGATTAACCGAACAGTTAAGTATTAGATTGTCCGAAGGCAATATACAAAATAGCGTTTTTAAAGATTTGGAAAAAGATGGAGGCAACTCTCTTGCAAATTTAAGCAATTTAGCGTCAACCGCGACTTACGGGCTTGCTTCTCAATATGGAATGAACAGACTTATGGGAATGACTGATGAAAAACTTAGCAAGTTTGGTATAAACGAGAAAGGCGTTCGGGAAATCGGTACTGTGTACTTTGAATATCTGTTCCGTACCAATCCGTCGGCAGCAGCGCAGCTTGCCGACAAAGGGTATTTAAGAGTTAACGGCGAAAAAATAAACAAAGAGCAAATAACAAATATGCTGCTAAATGGAACCGGCGCGTTAATGAGAATGGGAAATCTGGACGGCGTTATCAATGTGATAAATATAGCAAATGCTATCGGCAGCAAAGAAGCGGCCGATTCTATTAAAGCGCAAGTTATAGCTAACAATGTGGCCGGAGAGCAGTATAGAAAACTTGAAGCAGCCTGGAAGGCATCTGGAACAAAAGATAGTTTAAGCAAATTCTTGATTGATGAGGTACAAAGGCTTCAAAGAAGCGAAATGAGAGATGAAGCAGGAAAAAAAGTTAAGCTTACAGACCTGGAATTCAGCTTATTAAAGAGAATGTTATACAACGAAATTAATATAAGTGAGAAAGACGTTCTCAAATATGTAAATAGTGATGCGGTAAGAGGCGCGTTTACTAAATTCAATTTATTTATGGAAGATATCATAAAAAATAAGTATGCAGAGGGTGATAAACTCTATAATGCTGAGAAAGGTGGTAAATTAGCTGGTATTACGACATTAGACGGAATTGATAAGCAGTTATTGGCTTCATTGCAATTTAAGTTTGCCCATGCGGCAATATACGGTTATGGAGACAAAGGCATAAATACTGCCGGTCTTGGTTTCAGCTTGGCATCTGTTTATAACAGTGTGTTTGGTGATAAAGGAAGTTCAATTTTTAGCGGTGAAGCGATTCGGGCTGCAAGAGATGATGGTAAACCTTTAAGTAATGCGATAACAGTTCATCAAGCTACTGCTCTTTTTAATGCAAGCTTGGCAATACAAATAAGCGGTGATATTACAGCCGGTCGCGGAATGTCTGTTGCGCAGTATCAAGCTATAAGAGACGGGTTTTACGATATTCTTTTACCTGCCATGACTGGAACAATACCTGTCCGGGATGCAAATGGAAATATTATCGGAAGCAGAGCAGTTACTTCTGAAGACTTACATCAAATATTAAGACTTGGCACCGGCGAAGGCAAAACGACAGTACTTTCAGTATTGTTCCCTGTTCTTAAACTTGCGAATGATTTAGGCGGAACAAAAACGATACTTGGCGCGGATATTACGACAAATGTTGACAATCTATTTAGCAGAATAAACGGTATGTATAACGGCGTCAATAGTAAAACTTATAGTTTAGTAAAGGTTGGAAGTTATGAAGATTGGCTGAAGCTTGATAAGAATAATAGAGATGTATGCCTTACAACTTTCTCTACATTGGGGGAAATTGCCGCTCGCGATATTAAAGAAAACAAAAGTTCAATATTTGTTCTCGATAACAATGGTAAAAACAAACTGGGCATATTGATGTTAGACGAAGCGGATAAAGCCGCGTTTACAACCCAGGTAATAGTATCTGCGGCTAAAAACGGCGGTTTTGAAAATGTCAATTCGGCAATGTATAAATCTATGATGGAGCTTGTCAAAGAAGGCTCAAAATCAGGAATGGAATTAGAAAATGCAAAAGATTCTATTAGAAACATTTTATCATCATCCGATCCCGAATTTGCAAGACTCTTAAAAGCATTTAACGATATATCAAACAGTAAACAAATTTCAAGAGAAGACAGGCAAAGCGTAGAACAACAGCTTCTCAAATCTCTGGAACAAATTAACAAGATAGACAGATCAAAGCTGACAGCCGCGCAAATAAAGGAACTGGATGCGACTAAAGCTCAAATGCTGAGTTTGCAAACAGAACTTTTAAATGGAAAAACCCCTAAAGAAATACTTGATATTTGTACGAGAATAGCAGATATGAATCTAAGAGAAAGAACTAAGATTCTTATCAACGATCCAAAATATGCGGCCCAATTTAGCGAAGTGATTAACAGGCTTTCAGTAAACAGCGCGATACTGGAGTTGTTTAGCGGCAATAAAGGCTTTAATTACAGAGATGCATTAACCAATATGATTAAGGCGGATATGAGTTGGGTACAAGGTGTGGATTATGTGATAGACAGCAGAACGGGTAAGATGAAGCTTATTTCTAACGGTGCTATGGAAGATCAGATACCTGCGTTTGGATTTAAACAAATAATAGAAGCAAGGATGATACAAAACAATCAGTTAGGCGCAGGAAAAATGACGGCTGCCGACAATGGTCAGACTGATCCGCAGGTAATTGTAAACATATTAAAAGGAGCCAGAGGAGTTATAGGTTTAACCGCTACTTATTCCGATGCGGCTAAGTCAGCCCTTGGTTTTGGCATGAAAGATTATTCTGATACGACGATAAAGATACTTACTCAGGGTATGGGTGTATTTAACGACAAGGCGTATATTATGACAGATGCTCCTGCGTCAACCGTTCTTGGCGCTTTTGAAAAACCATTATATTCGATGCTTAGCAGAGATAGTGTTTCAATAACCGCGATGCCTAATCAGGCTAAACTCGAAATATTCAGAGATTATGCATTGGCTTTAGGCATACTAAAGGGTTCTGTAGACGCTAATGGTGTTCAGATAACAAGTACCGTATATGGAAAACAGGTAGCGTGGTTTGACGCAATGATGCCAAAAGATTCCGGTCATGCTCTTGCCAGAAATGCAAACGGAAATTATCAACATTTTATGGGTACCATTGAGCAAATAGGAAGAGGTATTGATATTCAAATTCAGCCTCTTATAAATTCAGGGGTTAATATCACCAATGTCAATCTCTTTATAGTAGACCCTCACTTGAGTAACAAAACAGCTGTTGACCAGGCAGTCGGCAGGGTTGGCGGGACCCGTTTTGCCGATTTAAAAGACCAAAATGGTAACCTGATTAAAATGAATATTAATGTCTCGTTGATTTCCGACATGCAGACTATAAGGACATACTCGGGAGCGCACGAGGCAAGATTATTTAATAATTTGAATTCAGGTTTGACTGCTGAAAATTATGTAAGCCTCATTAACAGCAGAATATTTGATAAAGGCGGTTATGAGCAGGAATCGAAAGTTGTTGCCCAAAGCGGTGCAAAAGTTGAAAGTTTTGCAAGTTATGTATCCACAATCAGAACTACGGACGCTTTGGCTTATGAATTGACCAGCAGGGGTATGAATGTAAGCGCAAGAGATGTTGAAAGAATGATTCCTGCCAAATATGTTGATAATAATGGTTATCTTACTACTGAAGGAATAACTCATGTTAACAATACTCTTGCAATGATTGAACGTGCGCCTTCCGGAGTTTCAGCTGACACATCATTTGCTGCTAACGTAACTGCAGTAAATAGCATACTTGGTAATAGCAGCGTGACGGAAAATGTTTCTACAGAGGATCAATTCAGAACGGCATCAAGAATGGTCAGCGAATTACAATCAAAGGGTATCATTAATGAAAATGTTTCGTTAAACGATACATTGGCAATAAGAGATATTGTACAGACATCAGGTATAAACGTTGGCGGCAATGTACAGACAACGGCAAATGTGCAAAACATGCAAAGAGCTGTTAGAGCATATGAAGAATCAGGTTTAGGCGGTGTAGTCAGAGGTGTGCAATCTGATAATCAAGTAATACGGGCTATACAACAGTTTGATAGAGCGAACACAAGGTTGGACAATGCTAATAACTATAAACCTGAAAGCATTATCGGTCAAGTAAGATCTTTTACACAAGGTGTTGTTGCAAGATATGAAGTTTCAAGGGCAAAAAGTAAATTTGAAAGCGCGCAACAAAAAGCGGCCAAAGAAGCTTCAAGTTCTGCAAATGCGCTTAATTTTACGCTTCTTAATACTAAAATAGAAGACGGCAGAGTTTTATTTGGTGATAATGCGGAATTGCAATCTTTAGCTTTATTGGCAAGCAATATCGGAACGGAAATCGGAAGAACAGAGCTTATGAATCAAGTAATGGATATAATGAATCCTAAACGTGATATAGAAGTTAAAGATGTTGCGAATGTCTTGAAGTTTGCAACTGAATACAAAACAACAGGAGCTTTGCCGCGTGCTTCTGAATATAACAGATTGATCGAAAAATATTTCTTGACGGAAACGCAGCTTTCCAGAATAGCGGATATGTCTCAGGGCGAAGTTACAAGCTTCTTGCAAAATAATTTAAGAACAAAAGAAGTTGCCGACTTGCTGCAAAGTTTAATGGCCGGCGCTGTTAAAACAGAGATTGAAAAAGAGATGAAAAATAATGGTGATTTTGAAAGATTGAAAGCAGCGATTGATATGAATAACGAAGATGGTAAAAAAATAATAGCAGAAATTGAAGGGAAATATAATTTAAAATCTGCGCTGCCTTATGCGGTTGCGGCTATTGGCGGTTTCAGGGCGGGTCAGATGGATGCGTTTAGAGATATTGTTCAAATGACTCTTGAAAACGGCGGAAAATCTCAGGATGTTGCCGGTTACGCTCACGAATTACAGACTGCCGGCGGTAAGAGTATAATAGGCTTGTTTACCCTTCTTGCGTTGAGAGGCAATCCTAATATTGAAAACAAAAACAATAAATTTATTACTTGGCTTACAAACGAAGATTCCAACGCAGAAGATTTAAGAAAGCACGCTGAAATTGTATTTGGCAACGGATTAGGAAGAATTGAAGTTATTTCTCAAGCCAATGTACAGCAATGGGAAAAAGAAGGTGTTGTCAGAGAAAAACTTGACGGAGCCGATTTGGTAATAGGAACATACAGCGGTTGGAGCAGTTTATTCTCTCAGACTATGGCAGGTCTGGTATCATACGCTAAAGATGCGGATGCCGAAACTATAAGTCAAGTAAAACATAATCAAGAGCTGCTGAAAAAAGCGGGAATTAATCTTACGGAAACAACTCTTGAAGGCGGTCAGGTAAAAGTGCAGTTTACAGACGCGAAAGATACCCCAAAAGCCATAGAACTTCTTATAAAAGAAGGTATGGGGCTTGATAAAGTCAACTTGCCGCTTGAAAGAATATCACAGCTTGTTGCCGACGAATTAGATTATGCCGCGACTATACCTGCTTCTGCTCTTGCAACTGCTGCAGGAAAATATACTACGCAGTACGGCTTGGCTGATTATTACAGTAAGCTTGCCAAAGGCGAGAAAATAAGCTTTGAAGACTATGCTTACCTTGGCGTGACTGAAGAGCAGCTTAAAGCTGACATGAATTCAAGGAAGAATTATCTTGAAGGAATGGCTAAGTTATATACAGATATTTCACAAGGAGTAAATTCTAACTACAAAAATATTAAGGATTTAAAAATTCTTACTGAAACAGTACATAGCGCGCTGGTTAATGACATGACAATATACGGTATGTCCTATGAACAGCTTGCTGATGTTGTAAGCATTCAGTTTGCTAATTTGAGAAACCTTGAAGCGCGTAAAGCTTTACTTGGCGGCTTGGGAGTAGATGAATTATCCGTGACAGTTGACGGCGTGAAGGTTACTTTCCAGGAACTTGCCAGATACAGCCAAGACGATAAAGGCAAATGGACTATTGCCGAGGATGGAAGTTTCAGAACAGAAATGACTACAGACAAAGCGAGAGATTACAAAACGACAATGGTTAACATTATAAACAGAGTTGTTAGTTTTGTAAGGCAAGATGAAGAGAAGACAAAGAAAACAGAAGAAGCACAAGGCGAAAAATTTGACCAAGCGACATTTGACAAGAGATTAAATGCTATGGTTGACAAAATTTACGAACAGTATTCGGATATATTCTCGTCCAAGCTTGCCATTAGAGAGACATTGCTTACAGGTATGGATGCTTTCTCGGTTTATGCTGCGACAAAAGCAGGAATAGGAACCGGAAATTATATGGTAGAGCGTGATGAAAACGGCAAAGCTCAAAATGTGTTTATTACCAGTAACGGTACGCCGTTAAAGAATCTTAACATGCCGGGCATGTGGGCAATTGAGCTTATGGAAGGCTGCGAAGATATTAATAAACCTTCGATAGAAACGTTCATATCTTCGAAAGAAGCGCTTGCGTCGTTCCAATGGGCGGTTGGATTCTCGGGAACGTTCAGTAAATCCATACAAAATTTATTGAAAGGACTAAACTACACGCAGGTTGGCGGAAGTATGCCTGCGACTATGAAAGTTGATGTTTCAACAGCCCTTGTGAGAGATCAAAAGAGTATAGCCAGGGTTATAGCTAATGCCAGAAGGGAGTTAAACAAGCAAAGCATAGCAGGTGTGGATCTTATTATGACGTCAAGTTTTGACGGTACAACCCAAATGGTGGAAGGTCTGATAGCTAATGGCGTAAAATCTAAAGATATAGTTGCCTTGTCGCTTGATTCTTTAGATACGGAACTGGAAAAGTTATCAAAATATAGAATTAATCGAAGGACTAATGAAAGAATTTACGACTATCCGCATGCTGATGTTGCTAAAGTAATGAGCGAGTTTGGAATAACTTCTGATTATTCCGTTGATAAATTAAAAGATATAGAAATATCAGATAAGATAAGAGTTTTGCAGGAAGTTCTTAAGAATGTTGCTAAGGCAGGCGAAGTGTCGTATATAATCGGGGATGTTAATCTCCTTGGCAGAGGCTGGAATCCGGGCGAAATGGACGGAGCTATTAGCAATCTCAAAAAAGCGCAGGGACACTATCAGGAAGGTTTGAAAGTTCAGGCAACAATGTGGATGGTAAACTTTGAAAAGATGGATGCCACACAGGCAGAACAAGGTTACGGAAGATTTGCCCACAGAGACGGTACGTCAAGATTTACTCAGGATTACTATAACAGAGATATCATACAGATTACGTCTGTTGAATCCGTAAGAGAGAATAAAATACTTAGAGAAGCGGCAAACAAAGAAGGTTCGCAAGGATATTCTGTAGACTTAATACTTAATAATCTTAATGCTGTCAGAGAAGCTAATGAAGAAGCAACTTTACAAAAAGCAAACAATGCCGTAGTAAATGAATTTAAGTCTTGGAGAGAAGGAAAAGAAACGATGCAGAAATTTGGCATTCAACAACAACCTTCATACAGCCAAGCAGTGGCAAAGTTAGGTGAAATTGCAGGCTTGAACGATAAAGACGCCGGCGATATGTTAAATAGAATATTGACTGTTGCTAAGGTAAGGCAAGCAGAAGATGAAAAATTATCTCACGAAGCTTGGTATGCTTATGAAAGTTATCTGAATTATGCGGCAGCTGCAGCGGCTTTTGGCATTGACCTTAAAACCGTTAATCTTAACAGCAGTGAACTTGCCGTAATAACAAGCGGTGATGTTAATGGAATGTTAGCAATATTAGGTAAGTTGTCGCCGAATAATGAAACATTGAAAGCCTTACAAGATAAATTAAAAGAATTGCCGGCATCATATAAAGCAAACAATGATAAGATAAGAGAACTTTATCAAGCTTTGTCAGAAAAAGATAAGAAAACGTATGAGCAATTAAGTAGAAGTATGGAAAACAGTAAAGGTCCGATGAAATTCGTAAACGGAATGAGATTCAATTTTAAATTTAGGGATATATCAAAACTTTATACTGCAATGGAAAAGGAAAAGAAATCATTCGCAGCATTCAACGAAAAGAACATTGTTGCAAAAGGTGAAAACGGTAGTGTTGTATTCCCGGGATTTAAATTTAGCGACGGCAGAGTATCGTTTATTTCAAATTCGCAGTTTAATATAATTCCGAAAGCATCGTCCGAACAGACTGCTGAAGCTAAAGCAGCAGAAGCAGATCAAGCGTCTGCCGCAGCAATTGTCCCTGCGACAGGACAACCTGCAGTTCAGCAGCCAATGACAAGAGCAGAACGCAGAGCAGTTCTTGAAGAAGCAGGAATAACGCAGCTTGTGAGAGAATTCAGAGCATCAGGGGAACACAGGCAATGGAATGCGCCCGCAGCGCAGCAAATAGTTGACACGTTAAATAATAATCCTGCAGTGGCAAATGATACATTGCGGGCGTTGAATGAAGATTTGGGAGCACATATAAGGAATATGGAAAATATGAGAAGCGGAATGAGGTCAAGAGAAGCCAGAGAAATGCAGGGAGTGATAGACCAGACGAGAAGATTTGTAAACAGTCTGCCAAATACGATAGTAACGCCTGTAGTGATACCTCAATCCGGAGCCAGTGTTATTGTGGAGGATGTACAGCAAGCGGGAATAATGCCGAGGTCAGAACGTCGTTCTAGGACTGTCGAAACAGGAGTAGCGCAGGTACCTAATGTAATAAGCTTCCCGGAAGCAGCCGGCACAGCTTTAAGGCAAGCATGGAATACGGCGGAAGCCCCGGCGGCGGATATAATAAACGGCTTGAGAGGAATGCTTGACAGAGATGTG
>Ga0123356_10000418_pt1 | contig 48449 bp, 46 predicted proteins | sample TergutEmb28metaG_2_FD_92546 | JGI IMG/M metagenome (GOLD analysis project Ga0123356, IMG submission 92546) | Embiratermes neotenicus P3 segment gut microbial communities from Petit-Saut dam, French Guiana - Emb289 P3 | ecosystem: Host-associated > Arthropoda: Insects > Digestive system > Gut ...
ACGCTCCCTATACAAACCCAAAACCTCACCACAACTCAAACCACCATCACTACACAACAACACAAAAAACCCCGCCCGACCAAGCCACCTATCCACCAACCCCTCATCCAACACAAAACTCACCCCACCACCCTCCACAGCAGACACCTCTACCGCAAAATAATCCTTAAACCGCCTAGCAACCCCTCTACAAGGCTTATTTAACCCTAAAAGCTCACCCTTCAAACGCTCAATACGAGCATACAACGCTTTCTCATCAAAAGCCTGCTTCTCTGCATCAAAATAAATGTACGCCCAAAGTTTATGCCCATAAAGCTCCAAAGACCGCTTAACACCATAAACCTCAAACTCGCCAATACGATTAGCTGATTTGCGCACCTCAGACTTGTTTTCATCAACTAGCTTGCGCGCCTCTACACGACCCGAGGATAAAGCCGTGACAAAATCATACCGGTTTTTGTAGAGATAGTTAAAATTGTCCTCTGTTACAAAAATACGATCCAAAATTAGGCTTATGGTGTTTAAGCCTATTTTTTGGGCAGTGGTCATCATGAATTCCAGATACGATTTGTCAGGAATGCTTCCGTTGTAGAGGGTGTAGTATGTTGGTATGTGTGAGGTTACGCCGTAGTAGAGGCCCATGTTTATTTGGGGTAGAATGTCGCGGTCGCGGTTGTAGCCCCATTCTGCGAGGTCTATGTTGTTTGAGTGGGTGGAAAGTGAGGTTACGTCGTAGGCGTGGTGTTCTTTGTCTTTGCGGGTTTTTATCCAGTTGGTGAAAAAATTGGTTTTTTCTTGTGGGGTTATGGATGCGAAGAGTTTGCTGGCGTGTATGTCGGTGAAGGGTTCTGTGATTGTTGTTTGGGTTTGGTCGAGCCAGTTTTGTATGTAGCTTAGGGTGTTGCCTTTGCAGATCATGTAGATGGCGGTGGTTAAGAGTTGGTTGTGGTTTGTGGGGAAGGTTGTTTGTAGGGTTTGGGTTAGTTGTAGTTGGTTTGCTATGTGGTTTAAGACGGTGGTTGTGCCGATGCTTTGGATTGTTTGGATGGTTGGGGGTGTGTTGTTTGTGGTGGTGGTGTTTGTTGTTGGTTGGTTTGTTGTTGGTTGGGGGAAGAGATCGTGGTAGTTTCTGTTTGGGATTAGCATGTCTGTTTTTGTGTCTTTTTTTCCGATGGATATGACTTGGCTTGTGGGTTTGCCGTTTTTGTTTCGGTAGGCGCGTATTGTGTAGTAGATGTATTGGGTTCCGTTTTTGTTTTTTCTGGTTGTGGTTTTTTTGTTGGGTATGGGTACGGGTTGGTTTTTGAGTGTTATGTTTTTCGCCTACGTTTGTATATTATAATTGTGATATACTTTTATATGTGTTTTGGTGGTGTGGTTGTTGTGTTGTGTGGTTGAGTGTTTTGTTTGTTTTGTTGTGGTTTGTGGGTTTTGTATTTTTCAAAAACTAGATTTGGTCAGCGTAATTTTGAGGCCTGTATATCACAATTTAGCTAAGAGTTCAGGTTGAAGTAAAAAACGAGGGAGTTAATGATCCACATGATAAGTAACAAAAAAGTAAACTAAGGCAAACAACCTGCATTTGAAACTTTACAATTATGGACTTACAAAAAAAGGAATATACATTTTTGTCAATTTTGATGTTTTTGCATGTTATGAGGATGCCCCTTTGGAGCATTAACATTTTTTGCAGGATCTGGTTGATAGACACACCATGGATCCTCTTTTAAGTAGTCACCTTTTGCCTCAGTTGGCACATGTAAGTCACCACAGTAATCTATAAAGTCAGCTGAAAGACCATACGCTCTTGCTCTGCAACCACCACACAAAGACTTATAGTCACATTTACCACATTTACCTGTCAGAGTGCTGGGATCACACAGGGCTTTGAACATGTCAGAGTTATGCCAGATTTCTTTGAAACTCTTCTCACGAACATTTCCAACTTTAACAGGTAAATATGGGCAAGGAGTTATGTCACCGTTTGGATATATTCGACAATAGTGCATGCCTGCAATGCAACCACGTATCCATTGACGCACATCTAGAGCCATACCTTGAGCTATACGCATGAATTGTGGAGCACACGAAGGACGTACATTAAGACGATACTTTGACACTTTAGCAAAAGTTGTGGTTATCAGATCCTCATATTTTTGAGGAGAAATATCATCCAGTTTAACACCCCTGCCCGTTGGAACAAGGAAGAACAGATGAAAGTTTTCTACACCAATACTTTCAGAGAAACTCAGTATATCATCAATTTGATCGTAATTATCATGTGTTAAGGTTGTGTTAACTTGGACCAAGACATCATTAGCACGCAATGCTTTTATGGCGTTTACAGCCTTGTCCCAACTACCTATAACACCACGGAAGTCATCATGTTGAGCAGCAATGTGTGAGTCTAAACTAATTGAAACAGTAGTTATACCTGCTTCTTTGAGTTTTTTTGCAACGGCATCATCAATTAAGCTACCGTTACTACCTAGACCCATCTTTAGACCCTTGCTTGAACCGTATTTGATAAGTTCGTACACATCGGATCGTAGAAGAGGCTCACCACCACTTAAAACCAGAAGGGGATGACTGACCTTACAAATTTGATCAATTAGCCGTTTTCCTTCTTCGGCGGTTAATTCATTTTCTAATTTTCTGTCGGTTGCATTAATGTAGCAGTGACTACATTTCAAGTTGCATTCACGCGTTACGTTCCAAGACAAGATTAAAGGAACAAAACGTTCTCTTTTCTCCGCCTCGTGAGAGTAGGCAAGTTTTAAGTAGAAAGAACACACCCCATCAGAGTCCATAAGTTTTGGTTGCCAAAGAGTTAATGGAAAAGGCATAACTGTTTCAAGCATCGCTTTCGCATGAGCAAAACAAAAATTTTTACAAAACAACGTTGATACATCATCACTAAGGCCAAGGTTTTTTATTATGTACTGATGACTGCCGTGTATTGGACAATTTAAGAAATCCATTTGGCCATCAAGAGTTTCAATAGACATAGCATTTTTAATATAGTGATCACTTAGCATAACAGATTGCAATTTTTCTCTACGCATACCAGCTTTTAACGTTACATCTAAAGCGATATCAACAGTCTCTTTACCAAAAACGTCTTTTACAGCACACATTACATCTTGGATTTTTTCGACACCATAAGTTTTTATAAGCACGTCAAGAGTAAGCGCTCCTTTGATTGTTTCGTATTCCTGAATAAGACGCATTTTTGTAACCAGAGCAGCCCATTCATAAAACAATTTCTCAAGAGTACTACTTGTGTCAGGTTCTTGATTTGTTAACTGTTTTTCTAACGCTTTATATTTTTTAGATAGGTCTGAAAAGAGAGCGAATTTTTGTTCGGAATTCAAACGTTCCGTGGCAACAGATGGATCACCCATTTTAAAACTAATCAGTATACCATTTAGCAGCGTGTTAGCATCCTCTTCAAAAAGACCAAAAAAATGGTCAAGATTTTTTTGAACATCAGGCTGTGTAATATTTAATTTTTCAAGCACAATTGTAGTTTCGGATTCCATTTTTGTAACCATTGCCATGTGGTAAAGCAATGACCCAGCCATACCAGGATCCGCTTGTTTACCCATTATGCCATAAAAAAGTTGATTTGATAATTGTTTAGCGATGTCATAATTCCCTGCGTCTATAGCAGTTTGTGCTTGGCTAAACTTGTTTTTTCTTTCAGCTAACAGCAACGCCCATTTATGGCAATGTCGCTCATCATAATTGGTCATTTGTAATCCATCCGAATTAAATTACAAAAGAAGGTTCTAAGAGTATATAAGGTAGCAGTATAACGATTTCTAAAAAACGTACATCTTTGCACCAACACACAAGTACGATAAACTAATTAAGCACCACTGGAACATACAAAACAATAACGGTGAAAAATTTGGAATTAAGCTTTGATTTAATTTATGCTTTAATCGGTTTCCTTATAATGGTTGGCATACTTGGCGGCATCGGAATAAACAAACCAAGAGGCATGAGCGTCAAAACATGGTGCATCGGCTACCTTGCAGTCGCAATAGGCTTTGACATACTAGTCATTATAGGCCTACTAGGCAACTATACACCACTAAACAACCTATTAATCGGACTCGCTGCAGGCGCCGCCACAGGCCTAGCAATCCACGTCATGCACCACATAAACGAAGAAGACGCCCACCCAACCATCATGGGCTAACCGACCATTTTTTCAAAAAACAGGTTTACACATAAACGAGCTTCAATCTGTTCATTAGATGATTTTGAGCAAAGCAAATAACAAACGGTTAAACCTTTGGAAAAAACACTTGTGCTTTTTACACCATAATTACTTTTTTAAGACCTATTTTACCACCATTCAACATTTAAAACACAAAATCTGAGTAGGCATTTAGGTTGTCTCAAAGAGTAGAAACATTAACACAACAGCACTGCAAAAACTGTTCACAAATTCTATAACATACTAAACACACACTACTGAAAAAGTCCAGTAGCAAAAGAAAAGAGAAAACAAAAGACAAAATGCGGATAAGTACACCATTGTTGTAAAATTCAATTCATACCCACGAATGAAAATGGCGCCGGGGAAGGGATTCGAACCCCTGCAGGCACGAAACCTACCAGCTATCTTGCCGTTTTAATCAAAGCCCACATTCTTTAAGATCTCGAGGCTGGCGCGATAACCACTCCGCCACCCCGGCTACAATAGACATAACCTATATGCCACTCTAAAAGAGTTTCCAGTAAAAACTGACCATAACTAACTATGGTTAAGCTGTTTCTGCTATTGACATTTGATCCAAGAGGAGTACATAAAAACTGGAGTGTAACTGAATAAAGCAGCTAAAAAAAAGTTATGCAACTAGATCAGCCATGTCGAGACTATGTTCATAAATCTGGAGCACAAAAGAAATAGCAGCTAAAAGTTGTGGTATGACATCAACGGGTTGATTTTTTGCAATTTTCTCAATATCTGCATAAATATCTTGAATTCTGGTTTTTGCTTTTCGAACATTTTCTGCCAGAACCATATCTTTGTTAATAAAAGAGTTTATCGCTTGTTCATTTGCTTCAAGACACACAGTCTGTAAATCAATCAGCACCTTTAGTAATTCACCAGATGGTTTAAACCCATGTAGATTAAGAACCGCTGTGGCTACCTGTACGCAAGCATCACCCATGGATTCAAGTAAACTGGCGGCAAGACGATAATCTAAACAGTCAATCGGGGTTATTCCTAGTTTCTCACTAAGACGGGGGGTCTGTATGATAGTTCGAAGAATTCGCACTAATAAGAAATACAACCGATTGCTTTCTACATCACGAGCTATAACAGTTTTTGCCAACTGTAAATCGCCATTAATAAAAGAGTTTGTAACGTCGCGAGCCATTCCAGAAACTATGGCATAATTTCGGCGCAAAATTTTTTCAGGCTGCGAACCTGAAGGATCAAGCAAACACTGTAAAACCACTTGAGAATAATTCTCTTCAACAATCTCCAGGCCTACAAGAGAACTTGCAGTAGATTTCACAGTAGCTCTTACTTCAAGGTCAAGACGGCCTTTGGCTTCAATACAAATAACATCAAACCCCAATAGATATCGACCAATAATTTCTCTACTTAGAAAAGGTTCAACAGTTAAAGTAACAATTTTTTGCGGAGCTTCAGAGGCATATTTAGCATCAACAACAAGTTTACCATCACCAGTAACATCTAAATTAACCATGGCACCTTTTTTTAATCCATTCTGTTGAGCCCAAGACTTTGGCACACAAACAAAAAATGTACCAGTGGGGGTTTGCTGAACCTTACGTAAATCACTCACTCAAGTTACCCCTTTCAAACATGGGCTAAATAAACGTTTTACAGCTATATAAATTTGGCATAAACTATTAAAAAATCAGCCAAACACACAATCAACAAACAAAAAAACACATAAAAATTGTCTTCAAAAATTTAAGTAGATAAACAATAACAGTAAATACGTCAACATCATAAATGGCTAAACATACAAACCATATTATTGAAAAAAGTTAAAGCGAGAAATCGCAAACATGAACAAAAACGAAAGATTGCAAAAAGCCATTGAGGCAACAATCATTGCGGGACATCAACTTAGCAATGAAGCCTTTTACTATCTATGTCACAACTGTGAAGAAACTGACCCGCTTGCAATAATGAATATGGTACTACATGAAATAAAAAATCTAAAAGACAAACCCTTCTTTATAGAAAAAAAATTCTTAGAAAACATCGTTAACCAATTAACTCAGACACACCAAGCAGCCCAAAACAGAAAAAACCAAACAACCAATCAAACAACAAAAAGCACAGAGTTCAATAAAGAGGAAGAAGAAAAAATACAAGACTGCAAAACACAACAACCATCATTTAGACCATCAACAGCTTTTGACGAGAACACTTTTCACCCCTACGCAAAATACATATCCTCAGAATTAAAAATTCTTGAGGATGCAACAGACAAACTTACCTCAAACGGAACCCTTGAAGAATACAACACACTTTTTCAAGATCGCTATAAACGCATAGAAAAAATCCTACGACAAAGAATAGACGTTAAAGCAGCAACACCAATCAGAGAAGCTTTAAAATCACAACCAAAAACTAAACTAAAAATTATCTGTATGCTAACCGAAAAAAGGGACAACAAACAACAGACAATACTTTCCGTAGAAGACCTAGATAGTAACGCAACTGTGTTAGTTCCAAACAAAGCACCAGACGAAGTAAAAAAAAAAGCACTGCAAATTCTTCCAGACCAAGTTATCTGCATCGCAGCAATAAAAACCAAAAGTAACCTGTTTCTAGCGGAAGACATAATATTTCCAGATGTCGGACAAAAAACCCCACAAAAAGCACAAGAACCAATCTACGCCGTATTCACATCAGACATTCACATAGGCAGTACAAAATTTAACAAAGAAGCCTTCAAAAAATTCATTCTTTGGCTTAAAGGCAAATACGGCACACCCGAAATGAGAAAAATTGCAGGGTACGTAAAATATCTCCTTGTAGCAGGAGACATTGTCGATGGTGTAGGAATTTATCCTGGTCAACAATTTGAACTAACAATTCGTGACGTCCACAAACAATATGATTTCGCCATCAAATATTTAGAAAAAATTCCAAAATACATAGAAATAGTATTGGCACCTGGAAACCATGACACATCAAGAAAAGCTCTGCCACAACCCGCCATTCCATCAGACTATTTAACTGCAATTGAAGGAAAAACAAATTTTCACTCAGTTGGAAGTCCATGCCTATTAAGCATTCACGGTGTCAACGTACTTATGGATCATGGAAGAAGTTTAGATGACATTGTAGCAACCATTCCAGGAATGAGCCATAATCATCCAGAAAAATCAATGAGACTACTTTTACAAGGCCGACATATAGCACCAGTGTATGGCGGAAAAACCATGCTTTCCCCAGAAAACCGTGACTACCTAGTTATTGATAAAGTTCCAGATATCTTACATGCGGGTCATGTCCACGTTTTAGGATTCTGTAATTACAAAGGTGTCCTAGTTGTTAACTCTGGCGGTTGGCAAGAACAAACAGATTACATGGAAAAATTAGGTTTAGTTCCAACCCCAGGAAAAGTACCAGTAATAAACTTGATGACCATGGAAATAACAGTATTAGACTTCAAAACAGAAAATTAACGTTTATCAAGACTATTTTTTTGTGGGGCTTGGGGCTTATAATCAAGTATATGGCTAAATCTTTTGTCAGCACCAAACACATCACGAATAAGAGCTCTAGAAATTTCAAGACGAATTTTCTTAGTTCGTCCATAACGCCCCATACTTACGACTTTAGCGTTAACAAGACCCATAGAATCTAATTCGTTAACTAAACTACTCAAACGGCGCTGGGTTAGAAGACCAGCTCCAAATTCGCCACAAAGCTCATTGTAGACATCATAAATTTCACCAGTATTTGCACTTGACTTGTTAAGATGATAAACACTTAGCAATACTAATTTTGAGTGTAAAGTCAAGTTATTGAGAGCTTCAACAACACGATTATGTTCAATGTGTTTCTCCGCTTGGTGCACATGATCCACAGTAATGTTTTTTGCTTCTTGACGTTCAGCCACTTCTCCAGCTACACGTAACAAATCTAACGCGCGACGGGCATCGCCATGTTCTGCAGCTGCAAGAGCTGAACAAATACTTAAAGCAGAATCAGTTAAAACAGCGTCTTGAAAAGAAAGTTTTGAGCGTTCAAGTAAAATATTTCTCAATTCACTTGCATCATATGGTCGAAAAACGAGTTCTTCTTCACTTAAAGAACTAAAGACTCTTGGATCAAGAAACTCTTTAAGACGTAAATCATTAGAGATTCCGATGATAGAAACTTTACTTTTTGCAAGTGTTTCATTTATTCTAGTTAACTCATACATGAAGGCATCGCCTTTCTCTTTAATTAAAGCATCAACTTCGTCAAGCACGATTATAAAAAGAATGCGCGAGGTATCAAGACTTGTACGAAATCGGGTAAAAACTTCTTCCACAGACAAACCAGTAAAAGGTATGGAAATGCCTACGCTTTGACTTAAACTTGCAAAAACACGATATTCAGAACCAGTCATACGACAATTTATATAACAAAACTTTACTTGTGCACCATACTGTTTTGCTTTTGCTTCTAAATGACTTAAAACATATTTTGTTACAGCCGTTTTTCCAGTTCCAGTTTTTCCATAAATAAAAATGTTTGAACATCTAGCATCTTTGAGAACTGGTGCAACTCTTTCACCTAACAATCGAATTTGATCTTCTCTATGAGGTAACTTGTCAGGTATATAGTCGTGCCTAAGCACTTCTCGGTCTTTGAAAATATTTATTCTGTTAACGAAACTATCGAATACATCATCAAGCACGTTTGTGAATTCCATGTTACAGCCTCAAGTTTTCAAAGGATATACCGTTATTTCTATTGGAACAAATAAAGCATCAGGTACAAAAATCTGGTTTGTTCACACAAGATTTCTACAAAACTATGTTTAACTAAGGAAAAATATTTACAAAAAGACACACCCCCAAATTTCCACTGGATAAAAACTTAAGTGTAGTATAATTAACCTTAAGTTTAATTATTAATAATATATACATTGGGTATTACATACTATTTTTATATAATAAACTCTGTTATCCAAATTTTTAGATACTTTTTTTATAAAAATTCTGAACGGCAAAATTTGCAGCATAATTATAACCTCTCGAATGGAAACCAAGGGGTGTGCCTATAAAACGTTAAGAACCATTTTAACAGCCTTATTTTTCTTGGGAATAACCCTTCTTTTTTCACTGACCCTTCTCTGTTGATGAACTGCTTTGAAAATATGAAAATACACATTGACACTTCACAAAACTGTGAAGTTCATGTGAAGTGCTAATGAAATCTCTTTAGTTTGAGCTCTATTTTCATTAAAGCTTAAGATTTTATGATGATTTTTGTGAATAACACACCCCTGCATTTCTACTGGAAAATGTGGATTAACGGTGAAATATTTTTGTTTTTATTTTTTATTTAATTGTGAAGCTTGTAAAAGCATAATCAATGAAATTTTTGACTAAAAATCAATTTAAAGCATGTTTTAGGCTTTTTCACATTACATACTTTCACCATAACAGCTATAAGCTCTGAAGTCATAGAGTTGTGAACAAACACCTAGGTAAAAGATATGCCTGCAAACAAAATGCGCGTGGAGATATATGATAACGAAGGCAACAAATATACTGTTGCATTCGACGGTCAAATTACACGCGATAAAACTTTACGTATCTTAGATATTGCAGAATTACTAGGTGGTATGTCTAACGAAAGACAATCAACAATAACTTCAAACAATCCTCTTCCAAATATAACTTCGCGATTTGAAAAAGTTCAAAAAGTTATTCAGAAAAGTTTTCCATTAGTTTGGTTTGTATCTAAAGATGTACAAGCAATTTATGAACAAGACCTTAAGGAACCAATCAGTTTAAGCACGGTTTCAACATATTTATCAAGAATGACAAACAAGGGCTTACTTATACGAACAGGTACTGGAAACAGTGTCAAGTACAAAATAACACCAAACTTACCACAAACAAAAATCAAACAACAAATTGAAAATAACTATTAACTATTTGTTCCCTTCACAGGGGCATGTTAATTTTGTTTCACAACTTAAATGATGAGCCATATACTTTTATTATATTTCGTGTGTACTGATTTTCTCCTCTTTTTTCAAAAATTTTTCCATTTCCTTTTTAACACTATACTTAAAAGGAATTTTTCCCATTTCCCTTTCAAGATATCCCCCTTCATAGAGTTTTTTCATTAACCGTGCTGTATGCTCTCTACTAAGTTCAACACGTTCTTTAATTTCAGGAGCAGTCTTTGCTCCTTCAGAAGATAACATTTCCAATACTATTATCTCAGTATTAGTTAATGAAGCTAAGGCTTTATCTCGTTTGATAGGTACGACTGGAATTACTTGTTCGACCTTAAAATCATTAGGTGCTAACAAGATTTTTTCTATTTGTTCCTCAAATATAACGATTTTGTTTTTGAATAATTCGTGGTTTGTTTCAATATCTTTTATTTTTACATCTAAGCCTGACAAGTTACTGATGTTTTGTGTCAAACTGTTAAGTTGATTTATTTGTGTCTCAAGTAAACTCTTTTGGTTTTCAATAATATTTCTTTGATCTTCCAAGTTTTTTTTCTGATCTTCAAGATTGCCAAGTTGGTTCTCTACAGGTGAAATTCTTTTTTCAATATTGTCTATTTTTCTTAGCCCAGTATCGGATTTTGCTAGACTTCCTTCAACTTTAAACGCTATTTGCTCAAGCCTTTCCGACTCACGTTTAAGCTCACGATTGAAACTTAGTACAATATCTTCAATAGCGTCATGGGCTTTTTCATACTCTTTTTGAGCCTGACGTATTCTGCCATAATAACCAGTTGACGCAACAACTATTGCTGCTAATAATATACTCATTAATGTTGGTAATATAATTTCACTCAAGTTTCCACCTCATGTGATGTAGATGTGATTTTTCTATGATTTAGCGTGTTGCATCACACATCACAGTTCTGTATGTGCCTTTTAAGCCTTGTGGTAATTCCCATGTAATGCAATATATGACATCACACATCACACGAATCACGTTATTTCGTTGATTTTCACATTTTCCATAAGTTCGAAAACAAGCTCATTTTATCTCTTATTTTATAATTGCTTCTTATTTTATCTTGGTTGAATATTGTTGTTAACTTGTGAAAAAGAAGTCAAAATTAGCCTTTTTTCTGTGATTTGTGATGTCACAAAGGCTGATTTGATGGGCTAGAGAGGCGTTTTAAGCTTGTTTCTATCTCTTCTCTGATGATTTCTATCATTTTTACGTGATTTTCTATCTCTTCTTGCTTTCCGGGTATGTCTTGATGAGCCTCCACATAATCTCTTAGTTTATTCGCTATTTCGAGGTATGGGTCTAAAGTTGAGCTTTCAAACACACCTAAATAACCTAAAAGTAGTACAGTGTAAATGGATTTTATTACATTTTCTTTGGACTGTGCTAATGTCCTGTTAAATGAACCTCGACTTATTTTAGCCTTTGTTAATCGTAATTTGGCTTTTTCGTCGTACTTTAGTTGTTTGCCTGATATATTTTCAGCTAATATGTCAATTAACAATGTTTCGAGTTGTATTCTTGTTAATTGACTGTTTTTTGCCAATATTTTAACAATGGGGTCATTTAAAACCCCATTTAACCATGTTGTTGTGCTGTCTTTTAGCTTCAAAACTTATGTCTCCTTTGTTATGTTAAATGGATACAACTTTGTATACTATCGACACTTTTATAGCTTACTACCCCTAAAATAACCTTTTTCAAACAACTAAAACAGAATAAATTGCGGTTATTATGTGATAATATTGAATTATTGAGTTCATCGTGATATTTCCAATAAAAATCACGCCTAAAACAATATTTAAAGGACACTCTGCCGTTATGTATTTAACTTACTATAGTGACTTTTCATCTTTTTCTAAACTTTTATGCTAATTCCTAATTCCCACTCTAACGCTTCTTTGCTTGTTTAATGTTTATTTTTTCAGCCAAAACACTTTTTCTTTCTCATCAGCATTACAATTTTTCTTACTAAGCCACATATAAATAACCACATTGACATAGTTGTGATGTCACAAAACATGTATAATCCACGCTAAATCACGTGTGTTTCCCATGAAAAAGCATGATGTCACAGATTGTGATGAGCTCGTAACGTAAATGTGATAAACTTGTGATTTGTGATTATCACGATCACAATTACAAAAATTTAAATTTAAAGTCGTAGCTGTTTTCTGAAAACTACCAAAAGGTCGTCTTAAATCTCTAAATATGACAATGAAGGTTTCAGTAGCTCTTAAATCATGAAATGGCTACCACAGATGAAACTTTCGTCATATTTTACCTTGTCTAAAACATTTTCTGTGGGCTTAAGCAGTTTCCATCCAAATCACAAACCTTCTTAAATTCCAAAGATTGACATAATCAGAAAAGATTATCCAAGTCTGAACCTTGTTTTTGGCTTTAGGTGTTATTTCTTCGTGTTTTTGCAGATTTACCTGTTTGTTTTCACGGATGCAATTAATTTGAACAAGAGCCAGTTTGGTGTTGTCTTTCATGTCTCCATTTTCTTTAACAATCTTGACTTGGAGACCTGAAATCATTTCCAACGGTTCTAAACCCCAAGTTTAACTGTTATGGGTAGTTGTCGTTTATGTTCATTATATAGTAAACGGTTCTTAACTGCTTCAATAGTTCTATGTTCCACGTTTAGTTGACTTGCAATTTCATCTGTTGGCATGAATTTTTCAAGCCCATAGAGGATGAGATCTAAGGTTTCATATTTTATTCCAAGTTCTCCTTCAGCTGATTGATTAGGCCAAAGTGCTGGTGTGGCTGGTTTTAATGCGATTGTTTCTGTGATTCCAAGTGTAATTGCAAGTTTACGTACTTGTGTTTTGTAGAGATCTTTTATGGGTGACATGTCTGCTGCGCCGTCTCCCCATTTTGTGAAATAGCCCATTAGAGTTTCTGATTTGTTAGAACTTCCACAAACAATTTTGTTAAGCTTATTTGCGTAATAATAAAGAACAATCATTCGGGTTCTTGCTTTGATATTTCCTTTACAGATTTGATTTTTTTGGTCGTATATGGGTATTGTATTGTAGAGCTCTTTAAGGGCATGTGTCATGTCAACTGTTTGGGTCTCAATGTTAAACTGTTTAGTAATAGTCTCTGCATCGTCAATGTCTTTTTGGGTTTTTGTTTCCTCTTCAGGTAAAACTAGCGCTAGAACATTTTTGCTTCCTAATGCTTTACTGCATAGTGCTGCAATAGTTGCGCTGTCAACTCCGCCCGAAAGCCCAAGTACAACACCTTTAGCTTGACTATTGGTTACGTATTCTTTGATAAAACGGATAATTCTTGTTTCTATTTTGGGAAAATCCAAGTTTAATACGGAAGGTGTTAACTTCACGGTTTGTACACGTCTTTATTCTTCTGGTTGGTAGGCAAGTATTTAAAGACAAGCATAAATATTAAAGGAACATACTATTATCAATGAAGGTTGTTTCATGGGTCGCAGAAGGAAAAAAACTGTTCATATTCCAAAAAAACGTTTGCCTAAATTCTTCTCGTGCCCTACATGTGGAAAAGAAACAGTGCTTGTTGAAATAAATCGAGAAGAAGGTGGAGGGCACGCAGTTACTCAATGCAGTAGTTGTGGCCTTGTAAAAGAGTTTCAAGTAAAACCAGCACAAAGTGAAGTTGATGTTTACTGTATGTTAACTGACCATGTGTATAGTGCATTAAAACGTACATCTCTAACTAAACTAAAAGAGTAATTTGAGAGAATAACTAATGCTTGGACGAGTAGAAAAATATCTTTTTGAAAAAATTGCGATTGAAAAAACAATTCATATGACCCTTATTGACCCTGAAAAAATTACTTCTACTCAAGCTTCCGTCGTGGCAGAAAACTCTAAACATAGTGGAACCGCAGCCATAATGATCGGAGGTTCAACATTTTCTTCGCAGGCTCATCTAGATACAGTGATTCAAACAATTAAGAAAACTGTTGATTTGCCCATTATACTTTTTCCAAATAACGAGAACGGTATCAGCAGATACTCCGATGCAATATGGTTTATGTCTCTCTTAAACTCTGTAGATCCATACTACCTAGTCGGTGCCCAAATCCTAGGTGCCCCTTTAATTAAAAAATTCAATATCGAACCACTTCCTATGGGGTACATAATTGTTGGACAAGGAGGAACCGCAGGCGTTGTCGGCAAAGCAAACACCATACCATACGACAAACCTGAGTTGGCAGCTGCACACGCTTTAGCGGGACAATACTTTGGTATGCGGTTTATTTATCTTGAAGGTGGCTCTGGAGTAGCGAACCCTGTTCCACCCGATATGATCAGAACTGTTAAAAAATGTCTTGATATTCCTTTGATTGTTGGAGGCGGTATTCGAACTCGTGAACAAGCAACGGCAGCCGCACAAGCAGGTGCAGATGTTATCGTAACAGGAAATCTTATTGAAACCACCGATAACAAACAACGCATATCTGAGATTATTGAAGGCCTTAAACAAAAAACCCTGACTAATAATTCTTGAGTTTTATTTTTTTTTAGAAAAATCAAAATACCTTTATTGTTAACTTTTATTATTTCTTAGAAGGGTGTTTACTTGAGCAGTAATTTAAGTCAAAGTTACCAAGATTACGTTGATGAACTGAAACAACAGTTAAAAGAGTTATACACAGTCAGTGATAGTGCCAGAGCCAAAGGCTTAGACCCTGCTTTAAAAACTGAATGCATTGAAGCTCAAGACATTGCTGACTTGGTTGAGGGTCTTGTTGGACCAAAAGGTGTTGCTTTAAGTATCCGTAGATTAAGTAGTCAAATGCCTCGTGAAGAAGTTGCTTTCAAAGTTGCGCAGGAAATTGCTCAAGGCAAATTTATAACCCCTGAGGAAGAACAAGCCCCTGATGCGCTAGCTGAACAGGCTATTAGGACTGCGCTTGCAATTTTTACTGAAGGTTTAACTGCTGCTCCTATTCAGGGTATTGCTCAAGTTAAAATAAAAAAAAATGTTGATCAATCTCGTTACCTAGCTATATATTTTGCTGGTCCGATTCGTTCAGCAGGTGGCACTGACCAGGCTTTAACGCTAGTTGTGGGTGACTATGTACGTCGAGAATTAGGGTTAGATGCATACAAGCCTACTGAAGATGAGATTTCCCGTTTCATTGAAGAATTGCGACTCTATGAACGTTCTGTAGGGCGTTTCCAATACCACATTCCAGACGAAGAACTACATAAAGCTCTAAATCTTGTTCCTGTAGAATGTACGGGCACTGAATCAGACCCTGTTGAAGTTTCCTCATATCGTAATCTGGAACGTGTGGAAACCAATCGTGTTCGAGGTGGTGCATTAAGAGTCATTAATGACGGTATTGTTGGTCGTGCGCAAAAAGTATTTGTAATAATTGATAAGATAGGTTTTCAAGGTTGGACTTGGTTACAAACTTTCAAAAAAAAATCTGAGAAAAAAACTGGCGGTTTCATGGACGATGTTATCGCTGGAAGACCCATCTTTGCTTTTCCATCAGCTCGAGGAGGTTTTCGGCTTAGGTATGGGCGCTCACGTAATACTGGTCTTTCAGCAGTTGGCATTCATCCCGCTACGATGCTTGTAGTTGAAGGCTTTCTGGCAGCGGGTACACAGATGCGTTTGGAACTACCTGGTAAAGGCGGGGTTACTCTACCTGTCGATAGCCTCGAAGAACCAATTGTTTTGCTTAAAGATAATTCTGTTGTACGGGTATCACTTGAAAATTTTTCTAAAGTTAAGGGTAAAATTCAAAAAATACTCTTTCTTGGTGATATACTGATTGATTTTGGTGATTTTCTCTACTGCAACAAGTCCCTATTGCCTTCTGGTTACGTGGAAGAATGGTGGGTTAAAGATCTAAAAGATGCGATTGCAGCAAAATTTGATGGTGATAGTCAGAAAGCATCTGACGCCTGTTGTCTTTCAATACAACAGCTTGAATCTTTTCTTGTTGACCCTTTCAAAAATAAACCTACAGTTAAACAAGCTTCTGCTCTTAGCAAAAACTTGAATATACCCTTATCACCCAATTGTACTCTCTTTTGGTCCAGTCTTTCCACCCCTCAAGAAGTTGATTGTCTGAGAAGCTGGTTACTCGCTTCTGACATGTCCTCTAATGATGGGATTCTATGTAATATAACTGGAGTCGCTAATGACGAAGTTGTAAAGTTGCTTAGAAAAATTTTGTTACCTCATCGAATTATTGAGGATAAAGTTGTGATTGAGGGTGAAGATGCTGCCGTTTTTGGTTTTTCACTTGGTTATGGCCTGCCTAATTTACAGGAATCGGTACAAGTTGATACCGCATTGGATTTGTTGGTTGCTCTTAGTGGTGTGCAGATTAGAGATAAAGCTCCAAGTTATGTAGGTGGTCGTATGGGTAGGCCTGAAAAAGCTAAACATCGTGAAATGCGGCCACTGGTTCATGTGTTGTTTCCTGTAGGTTTAGCTGGAGGGGTTCATAGAGATTTTGTTGAGGCTGGTAAAAAAGGTTCTACCTTTGTTGAAATAGCCAAGCGTAAATGCCCGCAATGTAGCGTTTATACGTTAAAAGTTCAATGTTCCACGTGTGGCTGTGGTACAGTTGCAGAAAACTCGTGTCCTCGTTGTGGTAAAACTCTGAAAGGTAACTATTGTGGCGCTTGTAAATCGAAATCAGTTTTGTATTCTAGGCAGTCTGTTAATTTTAAGGAAATGATTGAATCCGCTTGTTCTTCTTTAGGTGTTTCTGCTCCAAAGATTCTGCGTGGAGTTAAAGGATTGACTAATGAAGATAAGATGCCTGAATTTCTCGAGAAAGGTATTCTGCGTGCTAAACATAACGTGTCCACCTATAAGGATGGCACGATTCGTTTTGATGGTACCAACGCTCCTCTGACACACATAACACCCGTTGAAGTAGGTGTTTCAGTTGAGAAACTACGTTTACTTGGTTATACATGTGATATTTACGGAAAAGAATTAACTAACTCTAATCAGATTCTGGAGTTAAAACTTCAAGACGTGGTTATTCCCTGGAAAGCTGGTGAATATTTTATCCAGATAGCAAATTTCATTGACGACTTGCTTGAACGCGTTTATAAGTTACCGCGTTTTTATAGTATTGGAAAGACCGAGGATCTTGTAGGGCAGTTGATTTTTGGTTTAGCTCCGCATACTTGTGCCTGTATTCTTGGGCGTGTGATTGGCTATACTGACCGTAACCTAGTTTATGCTCATCCCATATGGCACTCCGCTAAACGCCGAGATTGTGATGGTGATGAGGATGCTATCATGTTGGCTCTTGATACTCTGATTAATTTTTCAAGGCAGTATTTGCCCGCTCAGATTGGTGGAATTATGGATGCCCCCATTTTGATGATTCCTTTTGTTAATACTAAAGAAGTTCAGCGTCAAGCTCATGATTTTGATGTTAGTGCGTCTTACCCTGTAGAGTTTTACCAAAAATCTTGGCAAAAAGTTGAAGCTAGACAAATAAGTTCTATTATGGATACTGTTGGCCATCGTCTTGGTACTGAAGCACAATTTGAAGGCTTTATGTTCACTGTGCCTGCCACAAGTATTAATTTGGGTAACGCGCAAAGTTCTTATAAAGAGCTCAAGTCGATGATTGATAAGCTTAATATGCAGTTAAGTCTCGGTGAGCAAATAGTTGCTGTTGATGCTAAACGTGTTGCGCTTAAGGTTATTAATACTCATTTTATGCGTGATATCGCTGGGAACTTGCGTGCTTTCTCAACTCAGTCTTTTCGTTGCAAGAAATGTAACAAAAAATTTCGTCGGTTGCCGTTAACTGGGAAATGTTCTTTTTGTGGTGGAAGTTTAACGCTTACCGTTTATCGGGGTAACATTGAAAAATATCTAGCTGTGGCTCAACATTTGGTGGATAAATATGGATTGCCCAAATATTACACTCAACGTTTGATTTTAATTAAGGAAGAACTTTCTTTGATGTTTGATAACAAGAAGGCAAAACAGACTACCCTTTTTGATTTTGGAAGCTAAAGCTTTACAAACAATTTTGTCTATTAGTATCAGCGACAAGAAAGGTCTTTTAATATGTTTCATCCAAATGCTTACCTAAAAAATATGCGCAACGTGCGATGTGGTCTTGAGGCAAGAACAAAAATCTTACTGCTTCTTGATGATCAATATTGTAGTGCTGGCGAATTGGCCCATAAAACAGGGCTTTCATACAATGTTGTTATGTATCATCTGCGTTTGTTGGATCATGGGGGTATTGTTGGGCGTAAAGGTGGCAGAAAATATGTTTGGTTGTCTACCGGTGTTGGACAGACACGGCTGACGTAATTTCTATGAATTTACAGTATTGCTTTGACCACGTTATAATTAAGGGTTGTATTCAAGCAACTATTACAAGTTTATTGATGTAAGGGTAAAACTTGGCTAAACTATCAAAATAATCTCAAAACATGCTTAAACGAACCCATAAAAATGAATTATGAACCCTAAAATATAATTTGGTCAAAGCAGTATGGTGTTTGTTGACATTTTGAGCATTCATGATAGTGTTTCTGTAAATGGTTTTTAAAATTTATTTTTGTGATGTTGAGTTTAAGATGTAAGCTATTATATGTTTTAGCGGCCTCTTTTTCTAAGACTGTCTTGTTTTGCTATTTAGATTTTTTTTGAGTTCTTATAACTTGTTGTTAATTCCATTTTACAGTTGCTTTTCTCTTGTTTCTTGTGTACACGTGTTCAGTCATTTTTGAATTTTGCAAATCTATGCATGTGTCATTGTTGCATGTATTGTGCTGTCTGTTTTAATCTCTTAAGCATAAAACACCGTTGTTTTTTACACAACCTTAATAATCTACCGTAAATCATGAATATTCAATTAATTAATACTGGTGAGATGTTGATGAGCAGAAAAAGAAAAGAGGCTGGTCCAATGCCTGCCGCAAGTGCTGGTTTACTTAGATTCTTTGAAGAAGAAACTGAGGGCATAAAAATTAGACCTGAGCTTTTGGTGGTTCTTTCTATTACTCTGATTGTCGTGTCTGTTCTGGCAAAAGTTTTTTTCCCAGTTTAAACTAATCAAGTATTTTTCTTTTAAAAATTTTTATCTACTTCTATTTTGTGTTTGTTGTAATATTTCAACTCTTTGAACTGCGCTTAAAGGCAGATATATGTCGCCTGATTCTTCTCTGCTTGCTACTTGTGGAATCGGTTGCACAAGCGTTGAACGCAAAACTATGGCATCTACTTCTGATAACCAAATTCCTGCAGGCTCCTGAGTGATCGCCTCTAGAACACCCTCAAAACCATAGTTTGAATCCATTATTACTCTAACTTTTTTGCCAACGTTCCTTTCAAACATGTGAAATATGGATCGGGGCAAATCTGACACTGGCATAAGCTTTGCAGAACTTATACATTGCTCTTTTGAGGATAAAACAGTTATCCCTGCTAAAATGTCTCTCTGCATGGTATTTTTGATTTTTCAAACTCAAACGGTTGGTGAGTTTTGAGCTGTTTCTGTCTAAATTTACTTTATCTGTTTGTTTGAAAGTATGGCTTATTGTATTTATTGTCAACTAATTTATGCTCAACACGAGCTACCTTTTAATAATGACGTTTCAATAAAAACACGATATGAGATGTTTAACATGACGGATAACACTTCTAATAGTCACTTCAACAATTCTATGGATGGCGCATTGAAACACTACTCATCTATGTTTTCTCTACCTCCATACAAACAGATGATCTTGGCTATGGCGGTGTTGTGCATTGGTATAGTTGGGTTATCAACTTTTGTTTTGTTTTCCACAGCTCAGGGGTTAACAAACAGTTTAACTCTTGGTATAACCTTGTTTGTTATAACAATTATTGTTGACGCAATAATAAGCAAATTAATCTTAAATGACCCTATTTACATACTACGTAGAACTGCAGCGGTGTCACTTGTCTGTTGGATATTTTGGACTTTATTTCTTATTATTGGTGTGGTTTTTGGATTAGCGTTTGATACTGCCTGGTGGCTCAATTCATCTCTGTTAGGGTTTGGTGCAGTTTTAACTCTGCGTTTTATTGTTTTACTTGCCACTTCATCAGCAAGTTTTGTGCGACAGATTGTATCTGCCTTGCTTTTGCCTTATCTTGGTATTGGTGTGTTTTTAGGCTTCTGGTTAAATATGTCAGGCGGCACATTAACTCATTTTTTGCCTTATCTTGTATTTGCTCCAATAATTGCTTACATAGCGGTATTCGTATTCTTACGTTCATTAGACAAAATTGGTAACCGCCTTAATGGTGTACCAGCATTACCTCTGTTTAAAGCTTTCATGCTTAACTGGGTTGTCGCCGCCAACGCTCCACTTGAAACTCATCTAGAAAGGATGGGTGAAAACGAAGACATAGATGTTACCCTATTGCGGTTTGATGCCTCTAAACCTAAAGCTGCCATAATCGTGCCCCTGGTTCATCCTGGACCATTTAAAAATATAGGCAGCAGCCTATTGCCTTCTTTGCTTAAAAAACACTTTGAAGAAGCTTATGGATGCCAAACTTGTACGCCCCTTGGTCTTTTAGGTCATGAACTTGATCTGGCTTCTCAAGCACAAAATTTCAAAGTTATAAATCAGATCATTGACGCCGCAAAGTTTGAAACAACAGAAACTTTGGCTTCTCCTTTTGTGCAAGTTTCTGAGGGGTACGCCACAGCTTCAGGTCAAGTTTTTGGTAACACAGTTTTTCTTTCTTTTACACTTTCGCCAAAAACCACTGAAGATCTTCCACAAGAACTTGGACAAAAAATTCAAAGAGAAGCTCAAAAATATGGATTAAATTGCACACTTACTGTTAACTGCCACAACAGTTTAACAGATGTAATTGACACAATTGAACATTTAACCGAGCTTGAAGGTGTCGCTTTCAAATGTCTTCAAAAAGTTGCCTTACTGCCCAAGAAACCTTTCAAAATTGGCTCCTCAACATTTTATCCCAAAGATTTCACACTTAAAGAAGGTATGGGAACAGGTGGTATCACCGCAATAGTTGTTCAAGTTGAAGCTCAGAAAAATGTCTACATAGTTATCGATGGAAATAACATGGTTTCTGGATTGCGAGAAAAAATTCTCTCAGCTCTAAATACCAAGTTTGATGCCAGCGAAGTCTTCACAACTGACACTCATGCTGTAAGTGCGCTCGTCACTGGTAAACGAGGTTATCATCCAGTAGGTGAAGTTATGGATCAAGACAAACTAATCAGCTATATCGCAGAGGCTGCAAAAGACGCTACAGCTAACTTGGAACCCGCTAAAACCGGTTGTAAACACTTAATTGTTCCTCAAGTTCGTGTTATCGGGGGTTTACGCATAGAATCTCTCTCCTTGCTTGTAGCCCAAGCAATTAAGAAAGCAAAACAGATTGTTATTCCAGTGTTCCTTACTGAAGGATTATTGTTGCTTCTTCTGTTAGCTCTACTCTAAAGGAGATTTTACTCTTTTATTTTTCTTATTGATTTTTTGGGTTTTCTTTTGAGTTCTGTTCCACAGACTTGACAGGTGTTAAACAAGCTGTTAACGGCGTATTCTCGGTGGCATGCGGGACAATAGCGCACCCATTCTAGAATTCTCTGAATGCCAAAAGTTGCAAGTGCATAAAACTCAATTCCGTTCTGTTTAGCAACGTTTTGAATTGAGTAATCATCGGTTATGATTTCTGGCTGTTCCCCTTGAGATTTTAATTCTAGCGCTAAGGCGAGGAGTTGCATATCCGTTTCAGAGAGACGGTATGAATCGCCTAATCTGCTCGCGGACGTTTTTATTTTGTTTGAGTATTCCTCATGGGGTATTTTGATTTTTACTTTGCCACTTTCCACGGCAGTGTTGAAACGTACCCGTGCCATTGAGTTGGTTTTTATTTCATCATGTACTTTGGGCACAGTCACTTGTTCTTCGCCAAGCGAGAAAGGATCAAACCCTGCTAAAAACGCAGAAGTATCTAATACAGCAATTTTTTTCTGAGAATTGTTATGTATTTGTATCTTTTGTCATCTCGGTCCTTGGAATAGTAATCTGCAACTTAATCGGTCATAAAAATCGTTTTCAAATCTGATAAAGCTTGAAACATTCTTTGACTTTGTAATTTTAACCGTGAGGCCTTTCTCACTTTTCATGTAATGATAGTTGCCATCAATCATGATATACATTGTTTTTGGTCTAATAACGTTTAACGTGATTTCGGATTCAGTGGGAAAAATGAGCGATCTAAATACTGTCAACGCACATATAGGTGTAACTAAAATTGCATCAAGCATTTTATCAAGCACTGGACCACCCGCGGAAAGTGAATATCCTGTAGCACCTGTTTGAGTTGCAACAATTAAACCATCTGCTTGACATTTCAAGATTGGTTTCCCATCCTTGCAAAGTTCGGTATAAAGAATTTTTGAAGGTTCCCCTGCTGAAATCACTACGTCATTTAATGCATCTGGTAACGTTGCATCGTCTATTTTGGCGGAAAGTTTGGTGCATTTTTCAATTCTAAAGTCACCTTTAAGAATTCTATCAACTGCATTACATGCTTCAATAGGTTCAACCTCTGTTAAGAATCCTCTAGCACCCATGTTTATACCTAATATGGGTGGCTCTGGTTTTGGACTATTTAGGCATGCACGTAGGATCGTCCCATCTCCACCAATGGTGATTATAAAGTCAGTTTTCATCTCTTTAAGAGAAACCGTTTCTGCTAGAGTGTCTATCTTATCAGATAAGCTATCTTCAATAAAAACTTTAATGCCTCTGCTGTTTAGATGCACTGCTAACTCTTTTGTTAACTGTAGAGCTTTCTCTTTATCGTAACGAGCGACTATTCCTGCGCTTTTAAACACAATGTCACCGTTCGGGTTAATATCGTACCTTAATCTATATATGGATGTTGTTCAGCTTTTTGCATTAATAGACAAAAGACTTGTGGTGAGTGAATGAGTAGACCAGTTGATGTAGGAGAACTTCGTGTCGGTGGCTACATGATGATTGATGGAGAACCCTGTCGTATTGTAGACATAGCAAAATCTAAACCTGGAAAACACGGTTCAGCAAAAGCAAGAATTGTTGCTATAGGTGTTTTTGATAACCAAAAAAGACAATTTGTCAAACCTGTTGACGGAAGTGCCGAGATTCCCATTATTGATAAGCGTCCAGGTCAAATTTTTGCTGTCAATCCCAGCGGTGTCCAAATCATGGATTTGGAAACATATGAGTATGTTGATGCTCCATTTCCTGACGAAGAAGACTTAAAAGCTAAACTAGTTGCTGGCGCAGAGATTGAGTATTGGAAAATCTTGGGCAAAATCAAAATAAGCAGAGTTAAATAATTCTGCTCCAAAACATTTTTCAGTTTATATCTAACCTATTTTTGGTAGTATATGTTTGTTATGCGATTTCATACTTTTTGTTTGGTGTTGTACACTAATAATTTCACTTTTATGAACGGGTTAATTTTCTAAACACCTAATAGAGAACGCATGTTGTTAGTAACTATGTTTATTTGTATGTTTATTGCCTTTTGTGATTTGAAGCCAATGATGCATGAAGAGCCGTCTGAATTGTGAAGAATAAATTATTATGGGGAACTGAGGCTTTAACTTACGGCAAACATTTTCCCAAAATTGAATTAACGTTTTTATTTGTATTGGTGTGTTTTTATGCTGTAAACTTTAAAAGTGGATGTGACTGTTTAAAGGTAGCGTGAGAATGGATGGCACTTGACCGTTTAGGTTCATCACTAACTAATGCAATTAAAAAATTATTTAAAGCAGGTGTAGTTGACGAAGCAACAGTAAAAGAGCTTGTACGTGACATACAGCGGGCTCTACTTCAGTCTGATGTTAATGTACAGTTAGTGTTGGATATTTCTAAACGCATCGAAGAAAGGTCGTTAAAAGAAAATGTGCCCCCTGGGATATCCCGTCGAGAGCATGTGATAAAAGTTGTATATGAAGAGTTAACTCGTTTCGTAGGTGACAAACCAGTTTCTCTCAAAGTTGAGCCTGGTAAAAAGAAAATTATTATGCTTGTTGGTATTCAAGGTTCAGGTAAAACTACACATGCAGCTAAGATAGCCCGTTATTACCAGAAACGTGGGTTCAAGCCAGGTATGATTGCGGCTGATACTTTTCGTCCAGGTGCGTATGCGCAACTTTTACAACTTGGTAATAGAATAAACTTGCCTGTTTTCGGTGATGCAAAAGCTAAGGATCCTGTTAAGGTTGTCCGTGAAGGTCTTAAGACGTACACTGACAAGGATTTGATTATTGTTGATACTGCTGGTCGCCACAAGGAAGAGAAAGATCTCATTAAAGAAATGAAAGAACTTGAAAAAAATATCAAGCCTGACGAGGTTATAATGGTTATCGATGGCACTATAGGTCAACAAGCTCTGGCTCAAGCAAAAACATTTCATGAAGCCACACCAATCGGGGCTATTATCGTTACCAAACTCGATGGTTCTTCACGTGGGGGTGGTGCCCTTTCTGCAGTTGCGGCAACAGGTGCTCCAATTAAATTTATTGGAACTGGTGAAAAAATTGAAGACATCGAATCATTTGTGCCTTCTCGTTTTGTCGGTCGTTTATTGGGTATGGGTGATTTGGAAACTTTGCTGGAGAAAGTACATGATGCCGAAGTAAAGGTTCCTCAGAAAAAAGCTAAAGAACTTCTTAGTGGTAAATTTACATTAACTGATATGTATGAACAGTTTAGTGCTGTTAAAAATATGGGTCCTTTTAGTAAGGTATTAAAAATGCTTCCAGGTATGTCTTATAATGTACCTGATGAGATGTTAAACACTGCTGAGGGTCGTCTTGATAAATGGCGTGTAATTATTCAGTCAATGACGCCTGAAGAGAAAGAAAATCCAAAAATGCTTAATTCTTCACGTGCAAGACGTATTGCCCGAGGCTCGGGGACAACAGAAAAGGATGTTAAAGAGCTTCTTAAACAGTATCTTATGATGCGTAAGATGCTCAAGATGTTTAAACGTAAAAAGAACTTACCTTTTGGTCTTGGTGGCAAAGGCGGTATGGGAATGGGCGGTATTCCGCCCAACTTTAAGTAGGTACTTGATTTATGGATGTACTGCAAAAAGCTTTTGAGCTTCTTAGTAAATATCCTTTGTGTGATCATTGTCTTGGCAGACAATTTGCTACTTTAGGGTATAGTATGGAAAATAACGTCAGGGGTTTTTCTCTTAAGGTGGTTTTAACCATGCAAACTAATGCATTGTTAAAAGAAAAATATGCTGAAGGTATCGCTAAACTTCAAGTTTTGGCTGTAAATGGTTTCTCAAAGACTGCGCAGGAAACTTTGAGGCATTTAAAACAAGAAGTTGACCTGCAGACTGAGGCCTGTTTTCTTTGTGATGGTACTTTTGATAAAGTTACAGAGTTAACCCAAAAGGCGTTATCTGCTCTTGATGGTTGCGAATTCTCCACGTATCTTGTAGGTATCGAATTGCCCGTAAAAGTTGAAGAACGAGAAGATGAATTCAAAGCCCTGTTTGGTATCGATACTGCTGAAAGTATGAAACACGAATTCGGTAGACTTTTCGGTAAAGCCATAGGTGTACGTACTGGTAAGGAAGCAGAATATCTAATTCCTGACATTGTAGCTGTACTCAACCCTTTCTTAGATAAAATAAAGCTTCAAGTTAATCCTCTATTTGTTGGTGGTAGATATCGTAAACTTGTTCGTACTGTTTCCCAGTCAAAATGGTTCTGTTCAAATTGTCGAGGACACGGTTGTGAAAAATGTGGTGGAACGGGAAAACTTTACTCTGAATCGGTTGAAGAGTTTGTGTCTAAACCTATTTTGGGTGTGACTGAAGGGGGGAACTCGTTTTTCCATGCTTCTGGCCGTGAAGATATTGATGCGCGTATGCTTGGAACGGGGCGTCCTTTTATTGTTGAAATTTCTAAACCTATGAAGCGATTTATTGATCTGAAAGTTATGGAGGAAGTAATTAATGCTGATGCTGTGGGTAGGGTTGAAGTTTCAGGTCTTCATTTTGCGACTAAGGCTAAAGTGCGCAGGCTTAAGAAGGGTGAAAATGCTGTGAAGGAGTATAGGTTGCTTGCAGAGTTTGAAAATGACGTATTGGCTGAAGATTTATGTTTGATTGAAGAAAAACTTACTGGAATTACTGTTAAACAACAGACGCCTATACGTGTTTTGCATAGAAGGGCTGATTTAATTCGAGAAAGGTACATATATAAGGTTAAAGTTAAGAAGGTGTCTCTTAAAATGGCTCTGATGGAAATTCGTTGCCAGGGTGGTCTTTACGTAAAAGAATTGGTGTCTGGCGATGGAGGTCGGACGATTCCGAGCGTTTCAAGTTTGCTTGGGAACAGAGCAAAGACGCTTAAGCTTGATGTGCTTAACGTTATAATGGATGATAATTAAAAGGTGAAATAGATTGAGAGGTTCAAAAGGATATTACTCTGGGACTCGTAGTTTACTACGTAAACCCCAACGTGAACGTGGAAAACCGCATATTAGTAAGTTGCTTCACGAGTATGAGCTTGGCTCAGAAGTAATCATAAAAATGAATTCTAGTGTACAAAAAAGCATGCCTCACAAACGATTCCATGGTAAAATTGGTGTCATTCAAGAAAAACGTGGGCGAGGTTATGTTGTCAACGTTCCACAAGGTGAGGCAATTAAAACAATTATTGTACGTTGTGAACATTTAGAGCCATACACTGGGAACTGAGTCGAAAATGGGTCAAGATGAACTAAGCGAAGCTCGGCTTACTTTGCCACAAGTTAAAAAGTTATTGGAGTCAATCGGTGAGGAGAATCTAGATCAATTCCAACGTCGTACTCTTGATTATGTTAGTAAATTCACTAAAATTACTTCTGATAAGGCTGAAGAGTTGCTAACGATACTTGTTAAAGAGTATGAGCTTGATGAGGTTGAAGCTGTTCAAATTATAAATTGTATGCCTGAAACTGCTGATGAATTACGAGTATTTCTTGCTGGCGGACGTAAAATTATAGAAGCTCAAAAACTTGAAAAAATGGTTTCGCTTCTAAACGAAAACAGAATACTCAAGTAGTACAATCCCATAAGTATTTTTAAGCGTTAAGTGTTAATTATATTGATGAGGACATTGTGATTGTCATGGAGAAGCGATACGAAGAGTATGCTTACGTGTTAGACTTCTTACCACACGGTAAGCCTGGAGTTCGTCCATCTGGAAGAGCTGGTTATCGAGCTGGTGCTCTTATTCAATGTGTTGGTGAAGAATTTTTTACTGCTCTTGAGGCCTTAGTAAAGGAAGGTTTAATACTAAAACCTGGAGACCGTGTTTATGTCGGTAAGGCTTCACGTGAAGAAGTAACCTACATTATTGGAAGAGTAAGCTTTGAAGAGTTTACAGCATCAGCTAAAGCTGAACTTCCTATGGTTATAAATAAAATTGTGATTGATCGTGAAAAATGGTTTGTCAACTTTTTTAACACCGCCCGCGCTATTACTCCTCGTATGCATGCACTCGAATTGGTTCCTGGAATTGGCAAAAAATATATGTGGCAAGTCATAAACGAGCGGACGCGCAAACCCTTTGAAAGTTTTGACGATTTACAGAAGCGCACTGAATTACCGAGTCCTGCCAAACTAATCACCAAACGAGTTATGGAGGAACTTGACGGCGACAGTAAATATCGCCTATTCACTCGGACGCAGTAGCTAAAATGAGTCTTGAAGAAACGCAACATTTGTTGCAAACTTTTCAGATTACGCCAAACAAGCTACTTGGGCAAAACTTTATGATTGAGTCCACTCTTTATCCCAAGCTTGCAAGCTATGCTGAACTTGTCTCTTCTGATGTTGTGTTAGATGTAGGCGCTGGTTTTGGTTTTTTATCTCGATTTTTGGCTGGTAAATGTCGTAGTGTTGTTGCGGTTGAAAAGGACCCACAGATTGCCTCGGCATTACGTCAACAAACGAGTAGTTTCGATAATATTGCTGTTGTTGAAGGTGATGTGCTAAAAACCCCTTTACTTAGTTTTAATAAAGTCATTGCCGCACCGCCTTATTATCTATCCTCTGATCTTGTACTTTTTTTGCTAAAACATTCTCATATTGATTGTGTGCTATTGATTGTGCAAAAAGAATTCGCTGATCGTCTTGTTGCACAGGTTGGAACTGAACTCTATAGTTGGTTAACAGTCACTGTTTACCAAAAAGCTCACGTTGAACTTTTAGACCTCGTACAAAAAGACATGTTTTATCCTCCGCCAAAAGTTAACTCAGTTATTCTACGTATAAAACCTTGGAAAATTCCGCCCTTTATTGTAAAAGACGAACTGTTTTTTGAGCGGATGGTTAAATGGCTGTTTACTGAACGAAACAAAAAACTCTCAAACGCCCTTGAACCCTTCATCAAAAATACCTTGCAAATAGATAAACAGGATTTCCAAAAAACGCTCCACCACTTACCGTACTATAAAATGCGACCCCGTGAACTTACGCCTGAAATCTTTGGAGCCATAGCTAATGCATTTACCAATTAAACGTGTTTGGTTTCAAAATTTAAAATTTGACCTAACAGAAGACGTGTTCGAGCCTTCTGATGATTCTTTTCTATTTGCAGAAAAACTTGACGTCCATATAGGTGATGAGGTTCTAGATTTGGGTACAGGCTGTGGAATTCTTGGGATTTTAGCTGCAACTAAAAAAGCAAAGAATGTACTAGCTGTTGACATTAACCCCTATGCAATTAATTGTGCCAAAAAAAATGCTGCTCTTAACCATGTGCAAAATAACATGAGTTTTTTGAGAAATGACTTACTGTCTGCACTAAAAACTAACACAATGTTTGATCTAATACTATTTAACGCTCCTTACTTACCCACTGAACCACGCGAAACTGAAACATGGATTGAGTACTCATGGGCTGGCGGTGCTACTGGACGCGATGTAATAGATCGCTTTATCCCCCAAGTAACCACATATTTAAAACAGACTGGCAGAGTACTTTTATTACAATCCAGCTTGACAGGTTTAGAATTAACCATACAGAAATTTCATGATTGCGGTTTAACTGCAGTAATTAAAGCTGAACAAAAGCTACCTTTCTTTGAATCCATATATCTAATAGAAGCCAAACTAAAAAATAAGTCCTACTAATGGACAAAATACGCTCACGGACTCCTTTGGGTGTTATTGATTTTTGTACTGTGCCATTTCATTATTCATAATTGTTAATTCGATGCCTGCTTGTTTGAAATATTCAAGTGTGTCAGCGTCAGCGTGATACCTTTTTTCACAGACTACTCGTTTAATGCCTGCATTAATAATCATCATTGCACATGTTCGACATGGTGTCATCTTACAATACAATGTTGAACCTTCAAGTGGAATTCCGAAACGTGCGGCTTGGATAATTGCGTTTTGTTCAGCGTGTAATGTACGAACACAGTGCTGGGTTATGGATCCATCATTGTTTAAAACTTTACGCATGTCATGTCCCACTTCGTCACAATGTGGTAAATCTGCCGGTGCACCAACATAACCTGTGGTCATTATACGTTTATTTTTAACAATTACTGCCCCGCATTTTCCCCGGTCACATGTGGCACGTTTGGAAATTGCTTCGCACAAGTCAAGAAAATAACGATCCCAATCTGGTCTTTTGTTAATTTCTTCAATACTCATAGTAATCTACACTGCATATTGCTTTAGAATCAACACGTGTAAACAAGCTTAAAATATTAATGTTTATTTGCGAAACACGTGAATTTCTCTACCAATTAAATGTCGAGAATCAACCTCTACAAGCGATTCTAAGCCCATTAAAGCTTCAATGTTATTTATATTTTTGTTGAAAATTTCTGGGCTAAACGGTTTTATCCGCACAAAATTAATGTTTTCTGCTTTTTCACAGATCGGCAACGTAACTACCTGTTTTGTACGAGTAACAATATATGGCGTAACCACAACAAGTTTACCGCCTGGTTTAAGCACTTCATAAGCTTCTTCAACAAACCCAAAAAATAATGGCATAAGTTTGTCAATGATTTTTTTTGCGTAAGGAGTTGTGGGAATTTGACGCAAAGCTGGGCCTAAATCAGGCTCTGAAACTATACAATCAATATTTTCTCTACCAATCTTTTTAGATAAAAAATTAACATCACTTTGAACAACTCGATAATCCCCATTTTGAAGATCATATTCCTGTGTTAACCATTTCAAATTGTCTTCGGCTGCCTTAATACACCATGAATTAATATCTGTTCCCACAACATTAGCTTTAATTAGCAAAGCTTCTTGCAAAACTGTGCCTACCCCACAAAAAGCATCAAGTACCGTTTTACCCTCAGTGCAACCTGAAAGATTAACCATGATTTTCGCCAGTCGCGGGGGCATCCCAAAAATTTTTCTCTGCCTTGGTTTGTACACGTCTCGTTTTTGAAACTCAAACGGATTATGAACAGCAAAAGTTGTCGCTACCCAACTAGTTTCTTTACCAATACAGAAAAGTATTTCTGACTTATTCTCCACTAACCCTTTTTTTAAAACCTCAACATGACTAAGCTGCCCCTGAGATTTATCCGCAAACCCCATAAAACGAGCCTTTTTACCCTGCGCTGCTAACTCATTTTTAACCGCGCTCCCAAGCAGACGCTGGATCTCACCCGCACGAGTTTTAAGACAGTCTTCTTCAAGGTAAACACTAACTCCAAAAAACACTTTACCTATTTGTTTGGCTATTTGAACAACTATGCCACTTTTCTCCAAAGCTTCTGCAACTTGTTTTTCAGCTTGTTTATCATGCTTTACATAAGCGGCCTTTACTTGTTGACTAGACAATTCCAACATAACTGTACCAATTTTAATGATACCGCCTAAATCCTCTATAACCTTTGAATCCAAAAGTTGTTGAGTTTGAATGATGAAAAATTTCTTGGTGAACTGTTGTATTTCAAAGTTTATTTGCCTTGCTTGCAAGTAAGCCGTAAGCTCTGCTAAAGAAAGCTGCCAATTTTTCCCTGGAATAAACAACAAAGAGAACATTAAGGCAACAACAAGGCATTTAACTATTTAAGCACACATGTGAATGTTGAAAACATCAAATTGAAAACAAGCCATGTATATTTAAAATGTGGTACAACTGAACACGCTTGTGAACTATGGAGTGTTGTTGGTATATTTACGTTTCGTTTGTGATGTGTATGACCTATAATTAACGAGTTAACGGAACATGGCTTGACTTGGTATGTGGTTGTGTCTGTTCTTAAAATATTCAACAACACGGAAAAGCTTTTAATTGAGGCTTTCGATATTTGCAATAAAAAGGTCGCTATACATGCACGCAAGAAACTTTAGACATGTCAAAAATCGTGCTTACACAAGAAAAGATTATGCTCGTGGTTTTCCACCACCAAAAATCGTAAAGTTCACCATGGGTGATACAAAAGGAACTTTCGATTTAGAAATTCAACTTTTATCAACGAAACGTGTTCAAATACGCCACAGTGCACTTGAAGCGGCACGCGTAGCCACAAATCGCATTTTAATGGATAAATTGGTTAATGAATATCTAATGGTTGTTCATCCTTATCCTCACATTATTTTGCGTGAGAACAAAATGATCTTTGGTGCTCATGCTGACCGTCTTCAGCAAGGTATGAGACGTTCTTTTGGAACAGCAGTCGGTACTGCGGCAAAAGTTGAGGTGGATCAGCCGATAATTACTGTGAAGGTAAAGGCTGCATCTGTTGAAGTTGCAAAAGTTGCTCTTAAACGCGGTAGCGCAAAACTGCCTATTCACTGTAAAATGGTAGTAACTAAATCTCCAACTACAGCCACATCGGCTCCAACGGAGACTGAAACCGCTTGAGCGAAACGAGCGGTTCTGATAGCGTAAGTAAGGCTTTGATTTTATGGTTTGATGGTGTTAGGAATACTGATGTTCCTGTTGTTGGTGGTAAGAATGCTAGTCTTGGTGAGATGATTCACGCTGGCTTACGGGTTCCTGACGGGTTTGCTGTTACAGCTTTTTCGTATGAACGATTTATTGAAGAGTCAAAGATTTCTCAGAAAATTTATGCTATAATTAGGGATGTTGTTACGAATCCTGCTAATCCTAAGCAGTATGAAATTGCTTCTGAGCGTATTCGTGAGTTAATTGAAAAGACTCCTGTGCCTAAGGATATTGAGAAGTCAATTAGAGAGGCTTATGATCAGTTAAACAAACGTTTTAACCTTAAGGATGCGTTTGTTGCTGTTCGTTCGAGTGCTACGGCTGAGGATTTGCCTGATGCTTCTTTTGCGGGTCAGCAAGAGACTTTTCTTAATGTTAAGGGTTCGGATGATGTTGTTGATAAGGTTGTGAAGTGTTGGTCTAGTTTGTTTACTGCGAGGGCTATTTTTTATCGTGCTGAGAAGAATTTTGCGCATGATAAGGTTTTTATTAGTGTTGGGGTTCAGAAGATGGTTAATTCTCGTGCTGCGGGTGTGATGTTTACTATTAATCCTGTTACGGGTGACCGTAGTGAGATTGTTATTGAGGGTACTTTTGGTCTTGGTGAGTCGGTGGTTTCGGGTGCTGTTAATCCTGATTATTTTGTTGTTGACAAGTCTGATATGTCTGCTTTGGTGATTAAGGAGCGTCGGGTTGCGAAGAAGACTGTAAAGTATGTTCGTGATCTTGTTACGGGGAGGACGGTTCATTTGGATGTTTTGCCTGAGCAGCAGATGGAAGTTTGTGTTAGTGATAAAGAGATAATGGCGCTTGCTGAGCTTGCCTGTAGGATTGAGAAGCATTATGGTAAGCCGATGGATATTGAGTGGGCTATTGATCAGGACTTGTCTTATCCGGGCAATATTTTTTTGGTTCAGGCGCGTCCAGAAACAGTGTGGTCAAAAACTATGGGAACCTCTGTCGTTGATACTAAAGAAAAAGTCGAATCTTTAAATATCGTTGTTAAAGGTATTAGTGCTGGTAAACGTGGTTACGGTTTTGGAGTGGCCAAAGTTGCCAAAACAACTAACGAAGCGTCGGCAGTCATGCAAAAAGGTGACATTCTAGTTACCGACATGACAAATCCTGATTTTGTTCCGTATATGAAGCTTGCTTCTGCGATTGTAACTGACAAAGGCGGTATTACTTCACATGCGGCGATTGTAAGTCGGGAATTAAACATACCGTGTGTTGTTGGAACAGAAACTGGAACTCAAGTTTTGAAATCTGGTAAAGAATACACTGTTGATTCAAGAAATGGCATAATTTACGAAGGTATATTGAAGCAGGCACAAACTGCAACGGAAAGTAGTAATCCATCGTTACGTATTACAGGTGATACAGTTGATGCTCCTGTTCCGGTAACTGCCACAAAGATTTATATGAATTTGGCTATTCCTGAGATGATTGAGGAATACAAGAATTTGCCGTTCCAAGGTATTGGTTTAATGCGTGCAGAATTCATCTTCGCTGACTACGTTAAAGAACATCCCATGTCTTTGGTTGACAAAGGGGAATCTAAAAAGCTTGTTGATAAGTTTGCTGAGGGTATAGCGACAGTTGCGCGTGTAATTCAGCCCCGAATAGTGGTTGTACGATTCAGTGATTTTAAGACTAACGAATACCGTGGCCTTGAGGGTGGCGAGAAGTATGAAATTGTTGAAGAAAATCCAATGTTGGGTTGGCGCGGTTGCAGTCGTTACATCAGTAAATGGTATGAAAAAGCTTTCCGTCTTGAATGTCAAGCAATAAAGAAATGTCGTAACGAGTGGGGGCTTAAGAATGTTTATGTAATGCTGCCAATGATTAGGACTCTTTGGGAAGCAAAACAGGTTCTTGAGATCATGCGACAAGAGGGTCTTGAACGTTCTCGTGATTTTAAGATTTGGTTTATGGCTGAAACTCCGAGCATTGCAATTATGGCTGATGAATTTAGCAAATTGGTTGATGGCTTTAGCATCGGTAGTAATGATATGACTCAGGGTATTTTGATGATTGATCGTGATTCTGAGCGGCTTGGTCAAATGGGTTATTTTGATGAGCGTGACCCAGCAGTAAAGCGTATTATTGCACGACTAATTACGGTTGCTCATGAAAATGGATGCACCGTGAGTATTTGTGGTGAGGGGCCATCGAATCTGCCTGATTTTTGTGAATTTCTTGTTCGTGCGGGCATTGATAGTATATCTGTAAATAATGATGCTGTTGCAGCAACACGAAGAAATGTTGCAGCTATAGAGCAAAAGATTATACTTGAACGTTTAGCAGAAGCTGCCGCAATCACAGCAGGTAAACCCTTAAAGAAACCCGTTCCCGACTGGGAATGGTAAACCTAAACCTTTTTTATACGCAACTTTTTTTAATTTTTAATTCCTATTAATGATTTAGCGATTTGAGAACATGATCGATTTTGATTTTGAAGAAGAAAGAATCAGACAGGAACTTCAACGTCTTGCTGCTAAACGTGTTTTAATTCAGTTGCCTCAAGGTTTAAAACCTGAAGCCACCCGAGTAGCTAAGATGGTGGAGGAAACGGGTGCTCTTGCCATGATTTCAGCGGATCCATGTTATGGTGCTTGTGATATTGCCACTAATGAGGCGGAAAGTCTTGAAGCAGACGTGATTATTCATTTTGGGCATTCAAAATTTGTAAAACATGAAACTGTTTCAACTATTTATGTTGAGGCAAGAGCCTTAGTAAATATTAATGAACCCTTAGAGAAAGCTCTACAACTGCTAAAGGGGTACTCAAAAATTGGTTTAGTCACTTCTGTTCAGCATCTGCAAACTCTTAGTGAAACACGCGAGTTTTTGGTACGTTCAGGAAAAACTGTAATAATTGGTGCCGCTGGACATGTTGGATATGCAGGGCAAGTGATTGGGTGTGATTACAGTAATGTGAAATCGATTGATGATGAGGTAGATGCATATCTATTTGTTGGCGGAGGGATATTTCATGCGTTGGGTATAGCTTTAAACACTTCTAAACCAACATTTGTTGTTGACCCCTACGATAATAGGGCGTTTTCGCTTAGTGAGTTTGCTCAGAAACTTTTAAAGCAACATTGGGCCTGTATTGAGCAGGCAAAAAATGCCCAAAATATTGGGATACTTATCGGTTTAAAGCCTGGACAGAAACGACTTGAGGATGCCTTGAAAGTTAAAGAGTTAATTGAAAAGCATGATAAAACTGCTTATCTTATAGCGATTCGTGAAGTAACTCCTGAAGCACTTCTTGACTTTCCAACGATTGATGCCTACGTTAACACAGCTTGTCCACGGATCTCTCTTGATGCGCCAGAAAAATTTGTAAAGCCCCTCTTGACAATTAACGAGTTTATGGTTGCATCTGGTGAAGCTTCATGGGAAAGTATGCTCAAAAAAGGCTTATTCGAAAAATAGATCTTGAACGGTTTCTCTCCACTGTACAGGTTAACCCCCAGCCCAAAGTTAACCTTGAGCAATATACCACTTCGGAACATATCGCTGCAGTCATGCTCTATATTGCAGCCTACACAAACAACGATATAGTGGGCAAAAGTGTCTTGGATTTGGGTTGTGGTACAGGTAGACTAAGTTTGGGTGCTGCTTTTCTTGGTGCTAAAACTGTTTTAGGCGTTGATATTGATAGAACTGCTTTGAAAGTTGCTATTGCAAACGCAAAAAACACTGGTTTAGCTTCTTCTAATGTTGATTGGGTTAACGGCGATATTTCTGTTGTTAATGGTTGTTTTGATACAGTTTTACAAAATCCTCCTTTTGGTGTACAAACTCGTAACGCTGACCGTGCTTTTTTGGTTAAAGCTTTAGCATCTGGTAAAATGGTTTATTCTTTGCATAATCACCCTAAAATTGATAAACGCTTAATTGACATGCTTAAATCGTCTGGGTCTGGCTTGTTTGAGGTTCAGCCCTCAGTCTTTTTAAAACGTTTCATTGAACAACATGGTGGTATAGTTCGAACAGTTTATGCAACACTTATGTCCATTCCTAAAATGTTTGACTTCCACACTAAGGTACGACATGATTTTGTGATTGATCTCTACATCATTGAGAGTAATAATGTGTAGCAGTCTCTTTTTGTGACGGGTTTGTTTTTCTTTACTAAATCAAAAGGTTTATTGCATGCGCAGAATTTTAGCATATACTATTTAGTAAGATGTGAATTATAATTTCAGCTATTAAAAGTCAAAGAGAGAAATTGCCATGAGTCTAAAATCACCTGATCAAAAAAATGGTCATATAGTTTTACCGGGCGAACGCTTAGGTGTTATTGAAGAGTTTATTCCTGATTCAGGAACTTATGTTAAAGACAGTGTTATTTACTCAAAAATTGTCGGTCATGCATTAATGGATCTTCTTAACAAACGTGTTTCAGTTTACCCTTTAATTAACAGTGCTGTAACTCCAAAAGTTGGTACAATAGTTCTTGGTCAAGTTGGAAATGCCCAATCAGATAACGCGCTGGTACGAATTTTTAAGGTCGGTAACAAAAAAATTAGCGGCGTTTTTGGTGGTATACTCCATATTTCTGATGTTTCTGATCGCTACATTAACTCCATGAATGAAGTCTGTAAATCAGGTGACATTATTCGTGCCAAAGTTATCAGTGAAAAGAACCAAGTTTTCCATTTAACAACTCAAGATAGAAATTTGGGTGTTCTATATGGATTCTGTTCGCGTTGTAGCACTGTTATGAATCTTGACCGTTATGAAGTGCGTTGTCCTAAATGTGGCAGCATTGAAAAACGGAAAACAACCATTGACTATGGTGCTGAACCACTCTGAGAGGTAAAGTAAATGAAAATTAATATATTAAAGAAAAATGAACACGAACTAAAAATTGAAATTGAAGGAGCCGATCACGGCATCTGTAACTTGCTTCAGAAAAAAATTCTGTTGGACGAAAACGTTGACCTAGCTGGATATGATGTTCCCCATCCTTTAGCTTCAAATCCAATCATTTACGTTAGAATGAAAGAGGGCTTCAAACCTCAGGACACATTAATCGTTGCTGCTAAAAAGGCAATTGCAGACAATGAAGAATTCAGCAAAGAGCTCAAAAAAGCCCTAAAAGCCTAACTATTTTTTTTGTTGTTAACGAATTTATATAATAGAGTTGCCTTTTTTCTGAAAAGTAGCAGCCGTCAAAATTGATATCACCTGAGTTCTCGCTGTTTTTATAGTATATGCTCATATGCATTTATTTTAATTTATTCGTATAAATAGTAAGTTAATTAAGACGTGTTTCATGTCAAATATTATTGTTTGCAACCCACATTTTTGCCGTATACCGTAATTATAGTATACACCATGTATCGAAACTATTGCTAAAATAGACGTAAAAAAATAAGAGAAAACACATAAAAAATGAGCGCCAGAACAGAACAAATGATGTATGGTACAATCTGATGAACAAAAATCAGGCCCGTATACTATAATTTTGATGAGAATTCAGGGTATCAAAAACATTTTGTTACTCACACAGAATTGGGCGCAGCTCAAAGTTATGAATCCAAATCTCACAGTAAAGATTAATGAAGAAGAAAAATGCTCCACTACCATGATCCCAAATACGGTTTTTTAGCCTACAAATGCGCAGACTGTAATACCGCAAAACTATCCCTTTAGTATGTAAAAGCCACATTTGTCCTGATTATGTTGTTTTGCGCGTGTTGTTGTAGGCGCTATTTGAGTTGTTTTTTGTTTTTGATTTTGGCAATGTGTTTTAATTGTGTGGTTGGGTATTTTTTGCAAGGTGTTTGGTGTGGTTGTTGAGTTGTTTATAGGGTTTAATAGTGAATCTTAAGATAGCTCAAAAAAAGGAAATAATTTTGGGACAAGACAACAAAAAAATGTAAGCAACTTTTCTGATGTCTGGAGTGTTTATTTCTGTGCGGAGACGCTGAATTTTTTGTAACTTATGGATTACACTGTCCGATAGTCTAATTATTGCTTTAACTTCACGATGTCACTCTCTGCATTTTTGGGTGTCACATTTAACTGTGTATGTGGTCTATTTGTAACAGAAAATTTAGAAAATGTTTAAAAGCAACAAAACTAAGGAAATCAAAAATGGATGAGGAACCGGTAATGGAATTCTGTCCTAAATGCGGTAGTCGTCTTGAGCCAAAGAAATCAAAAAGCGGTAAAGATGCTTCTTTGGTTCTTGCTTGTCTTAAATGTGGATACAAAAAATCTGAAGCTGGTATGACAATTGAACCTAAGTCTACAAAAGTTATTCAACATAATCCTCAACAGTTTGTAGCTGTAATCGGCAAGGAAGAACAGAAACTAAACACTATGTCCACTGTCAGAGTGGAATGTCCAAAATGTGGAAATAACATTGCTTACGTATGGCAAGTGCAAACACGCGGTGCAGACGAATCTTCAACACAGTTTTTACGTTGCACAAAATGTAACTATACTTACAGAGAATACAGTTAGCCTGCTTTTTCTATTTTCTTCCATTTTTATCAACCTTTTTCTCTGCTCATAGAACATGTTTTAAAGTTCATTCCTCGACAGGTTTATTCAAAGGTTAGAACAAGTTTATCTATAAGAATAGTGATAAAGCATATTTATAACTAGGCATATGTGCATTATGCGAGGAAGAGAACCGTGTTTAAGCTCAAAGTATCTGATGCTAAACTATTAAGAGATATGACGACTGCAATTTCGATATTAATCGATGAGGCAACTTTCAAAATTGACTCTGAAGGATTAAAATTACGCGCAATGGATCCGTCACGAGTGGCAATGATAGATTTTGAATGGCCAAAAACAATTTTTGAAGAATACGCATGTACTGAACCCACAAAAATGTGTATAAACATAAGTGAGCTTCTCAAACTTCTCAAACGAGCCGGTCGAGATGAATCTGTAGAACTCTCACTTGATGATAAAACTGGACGTTTACAAATCAAAATCACAGGTAAATACGCTCGAAACTTTACGATGCCCACTCTTGAAGCATCAGAAGAAGAGGTTCCTACTCCAAAAATCAACTTTAACGTTAAGGCAAAAAGTACAACTTCTGGTTTAAGCCAAGCAATCGAAGACGCACAGTTAGTCAGCGATCATGTGCGAATCGAGGCAGACTCCGAAAAACTGGTTTTAAGTGCAACTGGTGACTTGATGGGTGCTACAATTACCCTGCAAAAAGGCAGTGATGCTCTCCTTGACTTGGAAGCTAAAGAAAACTCTAAAGCAACATTTAGTTTAAGCTACCTCTCTGAAATCATCAAAGCGGCTTCAGCTACTTCAGACATTGCAACACTTGAATTTTCAAGCGATATGCCTGTGCATATTGATTTCCAACAAACTAAGGAAGGCAAATTGACGTTCTTCTTGGCACCAAGAATCGAAACTGACTAATGATGGATAGAAATTTACCAATTGAACCAGCAGGTTTCACAAAAAGTGACTTAGCCAAATATCCCTTTTTAAAGGAAACTGCCCGATACCTTTCTCCTTTAGATCTTCAAATTGAAGATTTAACCAGTCCTGATATGCACCAGATTTTAGACCGTGCAATGGAACGTGTAACCTCGGCAATAACTGACCTTGTGAGTAACTCTTTAATTGACACACAAGAAACATATCTCAAAAAAGAATCACAAGAGATAATTTCTTTTCCTGTTGCAATCATGCTTATTTCTGCAACTGACAACTCCCTAATAAAAAAACGGTATGCATTAGCTGAAGCTAAACAGGCAACGAACGCGTTATTTTCAGAGTCAAAAGAGTTTATTTTAAAAATTGCTTTTGACTTTGGTTGGAAAATCGCTTTAGCTCCATCTGATAGTGCGTTTGATTTTGTTTTGTATTTTAACGATTTTTTACAAAATGCTAGTCATCTTCATGCTGCGAAATGGAAAATAGTGAACAGTAAACTTTCTGAGGGTAATGTGTACCTTAACAAACGCGACATTATACGTTTACTTCAAGAAGAGATAAAGCGACGAATAGACAAACGGTTCAACAGTGTCCTTATAGAGAAATATCCGACTGAGATTTCTGAGTTAGCAGAAAAACTCAAAACTCTTGCGACAGAACATATCAGACAAACTGAAGCTGATTTTCCAAAAGTGGTTGTTCAAGAGGCTTTTCCTCCCTGTATCAATACTCTTTATGATACTGCCTCAAAAAACCATCATTTATCTCATATGGGTCGGTTTGCACTAACAACTTTTCTAGTAAACATAGGTATGAGCGCTGAATCTGTAACTGAACTTTTCAAATCTTTTTCTGACTATAATGAACGCCTTACTCGCTATCAGGTTGAACACATTGCTGGTGAACGAGGTTCAGGCACAAAATATACCTGTCCACAATGTTCAATTCTTCAAACTCACAATGTTTGTAAAAACCGTGATGACCTCTGTAGACGTATCTATCACCCGTTGAAGTATTATAAAATCAAATCTGGAACGACACTGCAGACTCAGTCTGAAACCTTGGAAAAATTAGCGGCTAAAAAATAGTTAAACCTCCAATCAAAAAACAAAGGTCATTAAAGATAACATACAAAATATTTCTTTTGTAGTTAGGGTTAAATTAGGGAAAAATATATTTTATTTTAGGTGTTATCTGTGTCCTCGAGGGATTTTGTCTACTCCAAGTTCGTAGAGTTTTACAATAACCCCTCAACAATGGTTCCTATCCCCTCAAGTTTTGCACATCGCGAGTTTGCTTATCTTATGTTTAAGGAGCGCTTCATGGTTCGTCACAAACGTTTCGAAAGTATGCAAGCGTTTCAGAATGTTTTGGCCAGAAACGTGCCTTCGGACGTTTATCATTCCTGTGCTTACTATGAACAACCTGATCTTGAAATGGATAAAAAAGGCTGGATTGGCTCTGACCTTGTTTTTGATATAGACGCAGACCACATTCCTACGTCATGTGGTAAGATTCATGATGAATGGGTCTGCCAAAAGTGTGAGTTTAGCGGAAAAGGCATAACTCCTGAAGAATGTCCCATTTGTAGTGGTGATAGGTTTTCAGTTAAAACTTGGCTTTGTGATCTCTGTATTGAATCAACTCGTGTAGAAACCGCCAAACTAGTTGATATACTCACAAAGGACTTTGGATTTGCTGCTAACGAGTTACATGTCTTCTTTTCTGGACATCGTGGTTATCATGTACATGTGGAAGATGAGGTGGTACGTTCGCTTGATGCGTTATCAAGAAAAGAAATTGTTGATTATGTGACTGGACTTGGTTTGTCTGTTCTTGACAAGTCTTCAAAAGAAAAGTCTATCCAAGGGCGAACACGTGTTGCAACTACAAAAAAATTTAGTCTGCACAATTATGGTTGGAATCAACGACTAAAAATGGGTATGATAAAATTTCTTTCAACGGCATCGGATGAGGATCTGAAAAAATTGAACAATAATCTGTTTAAAAATAAGAGTTTTATTCTTAAGCAGCGGGTTATTGAGGAGAGTCGTTGGGACGATGTTACGGGCGTTGGTGTGGCAACATGGCTTAAATTAGCTGAGCAAGCTAAAATTTTGGGGTCGGCAAATATTGATACAGTTGTAACTACCGATATCCACAGACTAATCAGAATGAATGGTACTTTACATGGTAAAACAGGGTTGCTTAAAATAGAGTTCCCAACACACAAGCTTGATGATTTTGACCCGTTAACTCAAGCAGTAGCTTTTAAAAAGGACACTGCTAAAGTATTGGTCTCTGACGCGCCTAAATTTAGACTGGGTGGCGCAACATGGGGCCCATACAAAAATGATAAGGTCGTGTTGCCCACTGCTGTGGCAGTTATGCTTATCCTAAAAGGCAGAGCTGAGGTGACAAATTAATGTATGATGAACTATACCAAGCATGGAAACATGAAATAACAGAATCTACTCTTGGTATTTTGCCACGCGATTTTTACGAAGGTATCACACGATATCTGCGTAAAATAACTGAAGAAAGCAATCTAGCAGACAACAAGTCGCTTAAAATAGTTCTGCTTGAAAAGGAAGCTACAAATGTTAAGCGTATACTTGGAGAATTGCTATGGTTAAGATACAAAAAATTGGTCAAATTTACTACCCAAACACAAAAACTTTCTACTGAGCTGTTAGCTTTAGAGGAAATTCAAATTTTCGAAAGTTTTGTTCCTTTTACTGAGGCATACCAAAAGTTTGCTAAAAATTTGCTTCAAGGACAAACCCGTAAGTCAAGTCAAGAAACTCGTAAACGTGTTACCTTGCGTTTTTCCAAAGATATTCCTCAAATTGTGGGTGTTGACATGAGACCCTATGGTCCGTTCATTGTTGAAGATCTTGCATCCTTGCCTGTTCAAAACGCTAAAATTTTTGTAAAGCAAGGTTTAGCTGTAATAGTTGATGTAACCTGACTGTCTTGTTTCGATGATGGGTGTTATGATGCTGTTTAACAAGTTATCTTTTTGTGTCTGATTCGATAGTTGATATGGTGCACAAAAATCTGTTGTAAGTCTGTAATTATGCTGAAAATGGTTTTAAGTGGTGTAAAATACGTTTTTTAACCTGTTGCCTTGTTTATCGACCGTATTGTTTTGTTTGACGGTTCTTTGTTTTAATTTTAAAAGTGAAAAGGTATAAGAATAGGTGCGTTACTTTTATGGAAAGCTAAAGCTGGTAGTGAACAAAGTGAACGTTCCTAAAGAAGTCAAAACTTACTGTCCGAAATGTAAAGATCATGAAGCTCACGCTGTATCTCTATATAAAGCTGGAAAACGTAGAGCTCTAGCAGTTGGTGAACGCGCTCACGCTCGCGAAAAAAGAGGCTATGGTGGACAAAAATATCCACTCCAACATGAATTCGCCAAAACGACAAAGAAGCAAACTCTACGTTTGAAATGCAAGAAATGTGGCTACATGCGTCATAAAGATGGAATAAGGTTAAGAAAATTAGCCCTAGTTTAAATCTATAATGGAGTTAAAATGTTATGTCAGAATGGAATAAACTTATCCCCAAACCGAGTAGCACTTTTTTGCGTGTTAAATGCTTAAAATGTGGTAATGAGCAACTGGTGTTCAGTCACGCAACAAACAAAGTAGCATGCAATGTATGTAGTGAAACCTTAGCTTCTCCTGCTGGTGGAAAAGCCAAAATTAACGGTGAAATCCTCTCAGCATTAGAATAAGCAAAATGGGTGATATTGTAAAATGGCAGAGCGTAAGTCTGAATGGCCAGAGAGTGGCGACTTAGTAATTGTTACTATAGAGTCTGTAACTGACTATGGTGCTTACGCAAAACTTGACGAGTTCGATAAACGTGGACTGCTTCACGTTTCAGAAATTTCTTCTTCATGGATTCGTAATATCCGCGATTTTGTACGTGAAGGGCAAAAAGTTGTCCTCAAAGTTTTACGTGTAGATTCTGAAAAAGGCCATATTGATCTTTCTTTACGTCGAGTTACTAAACGTGAACGTATCGAGAAGGTCATGTCTTGGAAAAAGGAACGCAAAGGTGAAGCTTTACTCCGTGAAGTTGCAACAAAAGTCGGCTTAACTGGCGATGAGCTTTATCAACAAGCTGGCGAAAAAATTGATGAAAAATTTGGCATATATGAAGGATTTGAAAAGGCCGTAAAAGAAGGTCCCGAGGTATTAACAAAAATCGGAGTTCCAGAAAAAATTGCTGCTGCCTTTGCTGAAGTTGGAGAAGAACGTATTCACGTAAAAATGGTCAAAGTTAAAGGCGTCCTTGAAATTAGATGCATGAAACCAAACGGTGTAAAAGTGATCAAAGAAGCTTTTGCAGCTGCAAAAGTAGAAAAACTTCGTGTAGCCGATGTAAAATTCTATGTAATCGCAGCACCAAAGTACAGCATTGAAGCTAGGGCAGAGAATTATAAAAAAGCTGAAGAAGTCTTCCAGAAAGCTGCTCAAAGTGTCGTGTCGAGCATTACTAAAGCAGGCGGACAAGGCACTTTTAGAAGGGAAAAATAATTGGTTTGGCAACTACGAAAATGTGCTAACTGCAAGCATTACACATTAAACAAAGCAAACTGTCCTTACTGTAATAGTGTTGTAAAAATTCCTCATCCAGCAAAGTTTTCACCTGATGATAAATATTTGAAATATCGCTTGGCAATGAAAAGAGGCAACGACGAATAATGAAAGAATCATACATTAAAGAACTTCAGCAAATACAACCTAACAATCCCATCTTAATCGAAGGTCTTCCAGGTTTAGGTTTAGTTGGCAAAATCGTCATGCGTTATTTGATCAAACAGTTGAAAGCCCAAAAAATTGCTTATCTATATTCCCCACACTTTCCATATTTTGTCTTAGTTAACAAAAAAGGTAACGTACGCCTGTTACGTGGCACCTTTTATTATTGGAAAAATCCTAAAGAGGATGCAAACGATCTTATATTATTCACTGGCGATAGTCAGTCACAAACCATTGAAGGGCAATATGAAATCACTGACTGCCTGTTGAACTACGCCGAGAAAAACCATGTACACACTCTTGTAACAATTGGTGGCTACCGTATGGAAACAAGCGACAAACCCAAAGTCTTTGTTGCAGCAACCAATAAAACGACACTCGATAAATCCATCGTAGCAGGAGCCACATTGAGCAGTTCAGGAAGCCCAATTGTTGGAACAGCAGGTTTAATCTTGGGGCTATCTAAATTTAAAAAAATTGTTGCACTCTGCCTTCTGGGCGAAACACGCGGATATATCCCTGATCCATTAGCAGCAAAAAGTGTACTTGAAATCCTAAAAAACACTTTCAACTTTGATATTGATCTAGACGGATTAAATGAAGAAATCGCTCGAGCAGAAAAAATGGTTACCCGCTTACAAGCAATTGAAGAAAAACGCGTTCTGCAAGCAGAAGAAATAAAGAAGGAAGACGAAAAGAAAACAACCTATATATCTTAATCTTTTTTCCTTACGCATTTTTCTCTTATTCCATAAATAGCTACTCATAGACATGGTAAAAACATGTATTTGTGTCTAGATTACTTTATTTACGGTTAACTTCAGCAAATTTTTGGCTTGTAATCAGTAGCTTCTTTAGCTATCTTTTAGGTTTTCTTTAGACATCCTTCGCGCGGTTCGTAGATGGTGCCTTCTCGGAGTAGTTGACTTATCATGCGTTCAATTTCGCCTCTTGGGATTTTATGGTTAGTTTCTAATTCGGTGACAAATGTCTCTCTTTCTACAATGCCTGTTTGTTTTTCCATGTCTATGAGAACTGATAGGACTATATGGTAGCGGTCTCTGATACTTTTTGGTTTACCTGTCATGATAATGTCAATGTCTACTTTGAAGTTGGATAGGTCAATTCCGACTTCTTCAAGCGATTTTTTCATGATTGCTATTGCTGCTTCTGCATCTTCTGCTGTTACTTCTCTGCGTAGTGCTACACGTGCACGCGCTTCGGCACATCTAACTAATGATTCAAGTTGTCGAGCAGTAATTGCTACAGGCGAACCTTCTGACTCGCTTGCATTACGCATAGCCAGATAAAATTCTTTAAGTCTTTTTAATGCATCCGTGTTCAATGCTGGGTATATACTTTTAGCGTAGCTGACATATTTACGCAAGAGATCTGACTCGATTGGTGCTTCAACTGGACTTATGCCCCGTCTGTGAATTTCTAAGATGTGTTCTGACATTTTGCTATCTGTTTCTTTGTTGGGTACATCACGTAACACAAAGATTAAATCAAAACGTGAAAGTATGGTGACTGGTAGGGAAATGTTTTCGGCTACTGTACGGTTTGGTTCATATCTGCCCAGAGATGGATTGGCTGCTGCTAAGACGGATGTTCGTGCGTTAAGTGTTGCAACGATGCCCCCTTTGGCTACTGAGACGGTGTGTTGTTCCATGGCTTCATGTATGGCAACTCGATCTTCGGGACGCATTTTGTCCATTTCGTCAATACATGCTATGCCTTTGTCTGCCAGAACAAGTGCTCCTGCTTCAAGTGACATCGAGCCACCTTTTTCGCGAACAACTGCCGCGGTTAAGCCAGCGGCGGTGGTGCCTCTACCTGAAGTGTATAGACCTCTTGGTGCGATGCGTGAGACGTATTGAAGCATTTGTGATTTAGCGGTACCTGGATCACCTATGATTAGAGCGTTCATTTCGCCTCTAACAGTCATGTCTGGGAGGCTTCTTGAAACTCCTCCAAAGAGCAGGTACATGACTGCTTCTTTTAGATGTTCATTTCCAAAGATGGATGGGGCAATGCTGTTCATGATTTTTTTGTGAACAGAGGGATCACGTGAAAGTTCTATTATTTTTGCTTCTTCTTCTTGTGAGGGGGGTGAGGTTTCAGGTTCTTTGCCTAAAAGTTCAACAGAGTTAGCTTCTATTTGTAATATGAATGTACGCAGTTTTCCCATACCGACTAGTGATGGTGCATGGGCACGGACTATGCCAACTATGGAGACGTGGTCTCCAGGTCGTGCTTGATCCACAATTTCGTCACCAACTAATTTTACTGCTAAAACTCTGGGCAGTTGCCCTGGGGGTAGATCTTCTGGTTTTTCTTGTAATCTTAGATCTTGAGAATCTATGAATGTTGATTCTTCTTGTGCAAACTCAAACGGACCGTCTTTTCCGCAGTCGACACCCATGCAAACTGCTGGAGCTCTAAGAAATTGTCCTGTTTGTTCAATTTTCATCATTGTTCCACATCGTTTGCATTTATATGATGCTTGCAGAACCATTGGGCGAACGGGGGTAGCACGGACGACTATGCCTTCAACAAGAATTAGCTTACCCATATTTTTGGAGCCTATTTTGCGTAATACTTCTTTGCCTAAAAGTTTGGCAATGCGAATGATTATTTTTTCTATTTTTCCCGCGTATTCCTCATCTTCAATTCTTAATTGCTCATATGCAGCTTTGCTTGCGTATTCTAAATATTCTTCAGGTTTGTTGAGCAACTGTTCTGCTAAGTTTTGGTCAAAACTGTATAATTCATCAAAATTGATTGTGATACTGGTTTTTCCTGTAATGGCTAACTGACCAAGTTTTGCTCTATATTTTTCTTTTTGGCCTTTTTCAGAATCTATTTTAAAAATTTTGAAAAATTCCAAGAAACGTTCCTGTGGATCAACTTGGTCAATGTTTTTAGCCATTTGTCTTTTCGCCTATTGTTTTCCTTGCTTTTGAAGAATTTGATTTTTCCAAGTGGAAATTATTTCGACAAGTTGTTCATAGATGATTTTTTCTTCTGAGGTCAGTTTCTTTAATATTTGATCACTTTGAGCTGAAGCTGATGACAGGGCTATAATTTTTTTAAGCCGTGAATTGATGATATCTTTTGCTAACGCTTTAACTTTGTGATACTCTTGAATTTTTTCAGGCTGAACCGCTTCAGCCTCAGCAAAAGTTAAAAACCTGCGAAGTTTTGGGTAAAAATCTTGTGGTAATTCTGAAATCATGCCTGGAATCTGAATACCCTCTTTCCACTGCACCTTGTAAAGTTTACTTCCATCTAGAACCGCTTCTTCTCTTAGGTGTACAACACCTGTGGCTTGCAGTTCTTTGGCTATCCAATAGTAAACTTGGTACTCATTCCCCGCATCAAACGGTCCTACATTTAAACCCGCCAATTTTATTTCAGCAAAGTTGCGGTTGGCAACAACAGTAATAAGCGAATTCTCATAACAAAAATCTAGTATTCCAATGTTTGTGTGCACTCTTTTCCCTCTCAAACTGTTTTGCCCTTTTATCAGCTATAAATAATGATAGAAATGCATTAAAAGGATTCTATGGGAAAATCTATTTTTCAACAATAGTATCTGTGCCTGTTCTGCTGTTTGAAGGTGTCTTTTGGCATATTGCTGACAATTTTTAACAAACAACTTGAGAATTATTGGCTATATTTGTCAAGTTTCTATTCCGCAAAATTAAGTGTTACCTATAGAAAGTCGTCTGATGTCTGCGATTTTAGCTCTTAATTGTAAAACAACCTTAAATTGATGTTTTAATAACGTGACAAATGCCTATAGACGTCAACTAACCATGTGTTGTTAGTCCACATCTTTTTACAATTGGGCGTATTGTGTGAAATTAAAGGCTTAGTGACAGGTTATTGTCTGAAATGTATGAGTTAGGGGTATTAGGTGAAATAGTGTTAAACCGTAACTTTTAGTGGTTAGGGAGCTAGGTTTTGGTTGAAAGAGTAGCCTTTGGATCTAAAATCGATAAACCCAGTTTCTCACACAAAATCTTAGCCTGCTTAGTATACTCAGCCATACGCCA
>Ga0123356_10000419_pt1 | contig 48379 bp, 31 predicted proteins | sample TergutEmb28metaG_2_FD_92546 | JGI IMG/M metagenome (GOLD analysis project Ga0123356, IMG submission 92546) | Embiratermes neotenicus P3 segment gut microbial communities from Petit-Saut dam, French Guiana - Emb289 P3 | ecosystem: Host-associated > Arthropoda: Insects > Digestive system > Gut ...
CGCTGCCCGTTTAGAAAAAATATGCAGAGAAATTGACGACGTATACATCGAACCCCACTTAATGGAACTGGAACACGATCCCAGCGGCTTTGTGCATCATGTCCAGAAAACAGGCAAAGTTCTATATCAGAAAGTTTGAAAATTAATATTTGATGATACCCAAATTATCGACAGATTGAACAGGCATCCGATGATTATGTGGAAATTACAGGCAGGGGGATAGTTTTGTGACTCCGTTCTCACACTAAGTTCACATCCCAATATCTCTGAAATCTCAATTCTTAGGGATGGTTAATTTTTGAGACGGCGGATCTTTGGAGTATTGGTAATTAAATACCCACCATCACCGAGCTCTTTCATAGTATTACGCAAGCACCTCTGTCGAGGCACTCGCTTTTGTTTATTGAGTAAGGCGTACCTTATTACATGGCGTCAACGGATTATTTGCGGTTAGTTCGTAAGTTCAGGCCTGCTCCGAGATGAATGCTAACCCCACTGCCAATGAGCATACGGCTCGAAACTTCAAAAACGTTATAACGCAATCTCGCAAACGGACCGATAACGTAATAATATCTATCCCGCTTCTTCGTCGATACCCACGAACCCACAGTTCCTCCATACTGCAATTCACGATTTTGCCCCAACTCACGTACCATGCCGTAAGTAAAACCTGAACCTATAAACCATCCATCCGATTCCCCAATAGTTATTAAATCACAGCCTAAAAAACTACCATTTCGCAATATCATTCCAATTTCCGCATTGAATGTTCCCAAGTACACTGGTGACGCCACCGGCAAATACCTCAGAGCCAAGTAAAAGTCGCGCCTGCCCTGCGGCTGTACGCGAGTCACAGGTACAGGCATCATCGTTGCCCCTACCGCCTCACTTTCCGCTTGGTTTGCGCTTCTAAACCCAAACCTGCCCGACCATAAACCGCCGCCGCCATCAGCGACACTACCGCCGCCATCTCCCTGAAACGTTACTATGAGCCATGCTGAATCCCCTGCTTCCTCGCTATGTATCGGATGAGGAACCGACCGGAAGTTTTCATACCATGCCGGATAGCCGGTTACAATCACCCGCAGTTGTGTACCCGTTGCCTCTTTAAATACATTTCGGCCTACAAGTACATCGGGGCCTTTTTCAACCGGGGGAGCCATGTCAAGCGCTCTCATGGTGGCTTCGCGTATCAAGCGATCGGCCTCATCTACCATACCAACCGCTTCGCCTCTCGCCCGTTCATCGGAGATATTTAGATCGGCTGTTATTGGTGCTGTTACTACTGTGCCGCCCATATCTACAATGTTTACGTTGTTATCTCTTATCGTGGGCACAGCCATCATCGGTGCAACGCAACTATTAAGCCATAAACAACAAACGGCTATTAATAATAGTAGAACTTTTTTCATTTACTCTGCCCCCTCGCTGTTGTTTTGATTATTGCCTGCATCTGCATTCGGTGACGGCTGTTGAACAGGAACTGCTTGTTGGCCCCGCGCCGGTGCTTGATTGCGCCCCTCTGTATCATTCCTGCTTTCCGGTACTCCTCGTATCAAAATCATATTTTCGTTAGCGACCCTAATACTATGTGTAGATCTGTCATACCCGATAACGCTATGGCCTCCAATCTGTCCAACCGAAAATGCACCTGACGAACTTTCCGCTACCGGATTTGGCCTAAAATTTTTGTAACGAGCCGGATAACCTGCAACTATTACGGTAATGCCGATATCTCTCGTTTCGTAAAAAAACATCGGCGCTACCAACACATCTGCATCGGCTGCTAAAATGGCCGTTTGTACCGCTTCCATCTCAAGGTATCTTCTATGCTCCGTATACCCGCTCACTCTGCCTATAACTTTGCTTTCCCCAACCACCAAATCAGCAAGCATTAAAGCCTCTTGGGCCTTTGGCTCAATCTTAATATTACGGGCGCTGCCGTCCGTAACCTTAACCGGTGCCGGCAGTACACAGCCGGCAAAAGCCATACAAATTACAGTTCCTACAACTGCCAACGCACCCTTTTTTAGCATAATATTAGCGCTTTTAGTGAGCATTGTGATGTACGGAACCGCAAACCTGCTATGGTTGTGTTTCATACGAGTAACTCCTTAATTAGTGATTTATGATACGTTAATTGTAACCTAAAATCTGAGAGAAATTATATCCGCAACGGGTATCTCCACTCCCATACCTTCATAAATTTTGTCGTTTATTAGGTTTTAGTGAGTGTAAGTGGGGCGAAATGTACACATTTTCCACCATCCGAACATTATATTATAAAGAGTGCATATTTTTAATCCTTAATAGACTACAGAATTTGCGTAAATAGCTGTTTTTAATGGATTTAGATATGTGAAAGTTAATGTATTGATCAATACGCGATTCTGATTTTTATTGGTGAAATAACAGTGGTGGAAAATGTGTACTTTTTTCCCCACAAATACTTTTTTTCATCCAAGACAGAAAAGTCTTATGATATACTCCAAGCTGTCGCGCCGCTTCCCGTGCGGAAATTTCTTTGTTCTCCCAAGAAGATTTCAATGTCAAAAATAGCTCACTACGTTCCATAGGCGGTCTGCCGAATTTAACCCCACGTGACTTCGCAGCCGTTATACCTTCCGCCTGTCTTTGCTTGATAAGCTCTCTCTCTGTTTGAGCAACGTAACTGAGGATTTGCAACACAAGATCGGCAATAAACGTGCTTGTCAGATCATAATTTTTCTGTCGTGTATCCAACAGGGGCATATCAAGAACAACGATTGCAGCCTGTTTACTTTTGGTGATTATCCGCCATTGTTCTAAAATCTCGCCGTAATTTCTTCCAAGCCGATCAATACTCTTTACTACAATAGTATCACCACATTTGATTTTTCTCAGCAATCGTAAATATGCCGGACGGTTAAAATCTTTACCGGACTGTTTATCCAAGTAGATATTGCCGCTTTGTATTCCAAAATCCTGCATGGCAGCAAGCTGCCTGTCCTCATTCTGCTCACGTGATGACACGCGAACATAGCCGTAGATTTGTTTCATTTCACCGCTCCTTTCAAATATGTTCATCGTTAATTCATAGGGTAGTTAAATAGCCAGTTATGTCGTGAGCGTCAAAAAAGAGTGGCGCAAATATATTAACACCGCCTCTGCCTGATATTATTTTATGTAGCTGTACAATTATCACCAAAAATCACGAATATCACAAAAAAGGAATATTGATCTATGGCTAACAAACTTCGCAGCGCAACGGTAACCGAAGGCCGCCGCATGGCAGGAGCCCGCAGTCTTTGGCGGGCTAACGGGATGACAGAGGCTCAGATGGGTAAGCCTATAATAGCGGTTGTCAACTCTTTCACACAGTTCGTTCCAGGTCATGTACACTTACACGGCACCGGTCAGTATGTCAAAAAAATAATTGAAGATATGGGCTGTTTTGCGGCGGAGTTCAACACTATAGCAATTGACGACGGTATAGCGATGGGACATAGCGGAATGCTTTACTCGCTCCCTTCACGCGAGCTTATTGCCGACAGTGTGGAGTACATGGTGAACGCTCATCGGGCTGACGCTATGATTTGTATATCCAACTGCGACAAGATCACACCGGGAATGCTAATGGCCGCGATGCGTTTAAATATACCGGCGATTTTTGTCTCCGGCGGGCCTATGGAGGCCGGTGTTGTGGGTAATAAAAAGTATGACTTGATTGACGCGATGATTATGGGCGCGGATAAAAACGTATCAGATGAAGAAGTTGCGGCGGTGGAGAGAGCGGCTTGCCCCTCCTGCGGTTCTTGTTCCGGTATGTTTACGGCTAATTCAATGAACTGTTTGGCAGAGGCGCTTGGTATGGCGCTGCCAGGTAACGGTACTGTTCTCGCCACGCATAAAAACCGTTATATGCTTGTAGATAAAGCCGCCAAGCTCATAGTTGACATGGCGGAAAAGTATTATACTAAGGGAGATGGCGGTGTTCTCCCGCGGTCAATTGCCGGTAAACAGGCGTTTATGAACGCTATGTCGCTTGATATCGCTATGGGCGGATCATCCAACACCGTTCTCCACCTGCTTGCCATTGCGCGTGAGGCAGAAGTTGATTTTACGATGGAAGACATTGACCGTTTGTCCCGCAAGATACCTGTACTATGTAAAGTCGCGCCGAGTCCGGTCTCTTCTACCCTTACTTATCTTATAGAAGATGTAAACCGCGCCGGCGGAATTATGGGAATAATGGCGGAGCTTGCAAAGGCAGGACTGATAGACACGGATGTATTGCGGCTTGAAGCGCCTACACTTGCCGGAACGCTTGAAGCGTATGACGTCTGCGGTTCCAAACCCGCGCCGGAAGCGTTGTCACTGTACAAAAGCGCTCCGGGCGGCGCTGAGCGGAATTTGGTCTTTGGATCGCAGGATAAAATGTATGATGAACTTGATTTGGACAGGGTAAACGGCTGTATCCGCAATATTGACAACTGCTATTTTAAAGACGGGGGGCTTGCCGTTCTCTTTGGCAACATTGCCAAAAGGGGCTGTATTGTTAAGACTGCCGGTGTAGATGAATCAATATTCAAATTCAGCGGAACAGCCAAAGTTTACGATTCGCAGGAAGCGGCGTGCGACGGTATTTTGGGCGGTGATATTAAAGCCGGCGATGTGGTGGTGATTCGATATGAAGGCCCAAAAGGAGGGCCGGGTATGCAGGAGATGCTCTATCCCACATCCTACATTAAATCAATGCACCTTGGTAAACAGTGCGCTCTTATAACCGACGGTAGATTCAGCGGCGGAACATCGGGTTTGTCGATAGGACATATCTCGCCTGAAGCGGCGGGCGGCGGTGAGATTGGACTTTTAAAGAGCGGCGATATAATTGACATAAATATTCCCGAACGTTCAATCAATGTACGCATTGATGATAAAGAGCTTGAACAGAGACGCAGCGCGGAGCTTGCTAAAGGGCCTGACGCTTTCAAACCGTCAGGCCGGGTACGCGAAGTGTCAACATCTCTGAAAGCATACTCTCTTTTTGCCTCTTCGGCTGATCAGGGAGCTGTAAGAATGCTTCCATCATCGTGAACATTAGAACATTGGAATTATCGTTGTCAGGGCAAATTTATTTGCCCTATACCAATTCACCGATAAATTTTGCGCAGTACCGCTAAGCAGCCTCACGGTACTGCGTGCAGCTGCGTGCGGTGCAGTGCAAAACTTATCGGTGACACAGTATAACGCAAGGGTTTAAAACTTCCCAACGGTAAGCCCCGCGTAATATCCCGGCCAGATGCGTGCGTTGTGGTCTTTATAGCTTGCGTCCCAGTAACCGCTGTTTTTGGGTTTGATTTCGAGATTGCCGCGCTTGTCTTCAATGACGCCGTTTACACTTACGCCTGCTGTAAGAGCCGCAGCCGGAATCAGACGGTAATTTGCGCCAAAACGAATCTTGCCTCCCTGATTATTAAACCAGTGTCCGCGCGCTTCTTTTAACTGTTCTTCCAGATTATCAATATCCTTCCAGTTAACGTCTTTCAAAGGATTTTCATAGTGTGCCTGAAGCGGGGTGAAATCAAGATTCATATAGAAAGGTGTGCGCATGCCAAAACGTGTTCCAAGCCCCCATCCCCATGTTTTTGGCCATTTATCATACCAATCGGAGCTCCATCTTGGCCGCTGACTGTATTCAAATAGAGAGTAGAACCATGGGGTTCCTGTATTAAGCGTTATTCCTGTCAAATACGCTTCATCACCATAGAATGTCATTGTAAAGATACCGTTACCTACAAAATTTACTAAACCTATAGGAGTTTTTTCGCTGTATCCGGCAATATTCACTAAGCCTATTTGGCGGTTGACTTTGCCCGCAACGTTTACATTTCCAATCTGAAGATTACCGACATTTCCCGCTATGTTTACAGCGCCGAACTGAACATGACCGACACTTCTTGCTATGTTCACATTCCCAGCCTGAACGTAACCGACATTTTCAGCGATGTTTACATTTCCGGCCTGAACATAACCGACATTTCCGGCGGTATTTACATTTCCTGCTTGAACATAACCAACATTTCTTGCCATATTGACAACTCCGCCCTGAACAAAGTTGACATTTTCCGCAAGATTAATTACACCGCCCTGAATGCCGCCCTCTCTCGCAACATTGACAATACCGCCCTGAATACTGCTGTCGCCGTGCATAAGAAGATTAAATACTGACGCCTGTACGCCGTAAAAGCGGCCAAGAGCAATGTTGGAAAAACAGCCGGCTTGCAGCCCCATCATATCTTTGCGCGCTATATTTGAGATAAGTGAGATTTGACTTCCAACATATTCGGCACTCGCGTCATTCACAAAAAGAGAAAGCTGAACTCCGTTTGACGGAACGCTGCTATGCGTATAGGCAATTTGGCTTTCAAAACGAAATGGAGCATTGCGCGCGGAATCAAGCATAGGATTGTCATCTTCACCCTTCTCATTCTCTTCGTTCCCACGCTTTCTTGTTATCTCCCGTCTCACCGGTTTAAGCATATTCGGAGTGAGCAGAACTTTTTCGCCGTTGCCAAGCGCAAGATTTTCCGCGCTGTAAGATATTGTATGTTCCATGTGTATATTGTATTTACCTTCAGGAAGACCCAGTTCTACCGCGCGTCCTTTGGTTTTGTAAAGTTCAGCGATTAAAAAACCTTTCTGATCACGGATAAAAAGACGCCCCTCAAGATCTGCGTCAAGCGTTAAACCCGAATTTATCTGACGCAGATCTGTCATCACCACATCACCTGTGCCTGTAAGATTTATATCACGGCTTGGATGCTGAGCTCCGCCTATTGTTGATTGTGTACTTTGGAGAGTTTCGTTGAAAGCGAACTGATACGCTTCACTTAAAGTGACTGTTCCGCTGCCTGTCATATCCGCGGCCCCCCGCAGTCCGCTCACAAGCGCGTTAGTAAAGAAACTTCCCCGAATCCGGTCGCTCTCCTGACTTACCTCAGATTCACTTGAAGAGGTTAAAAAAGCGTATCCTTTCATGTCGGAACTCGCGTCAGAAAGAAAAGCAGGCCGCGCGATACCGCCCTTTATGCGGGTGATCGCGCCGCTGCCGCATGCGTCAAGGATCGCAATTTTAAGATCAGCGTCAATATTGTCAACCGCTTTACGGAAATCAGGCCACAGCATAAGCTCTTTTCCAAGCCGCAGCCCCTTTTCATCCGCATGGCCGCTGTAGTAAACGATAATTTCCTTTCGTCCATTTTCATACATGGGATTTTTTAGCATATTTTCGATACTTGAAAACCCTTTATGAATATCAGCTATGCTTGGATTGCTCAAAAAAACTTTGTTCTGCTCCTCAATCCCGCCCATTTCTGTGAGTACTGCGGCAAAAGCACGCGCGTCAGTGACCGCATATCTCAAAGCAGCGTGTCCCTGTCCGCCGTCATTTGCTCCTGCCGCAAGTAAAAAGCGGTGAACTTCTTTCATTGGAGCTGACGCGCTTACCATAGAAACGGCAATCAAAATGAGTGCTGCCGCTTTAACAATCTGTTTCATATTTTATATATCCTTTTTTAACTGTAACCGTACCGGTGCGGGAGTTCTTCTTACTTGCCGATTTTAACTATATATCATACGCATTGATAATCACAATTAAGTCCGATAGGACTTACGTAAAGTGAAAGCCGTAATCTGCTGATCACCCTGTAAAACCGGCAGATTATTTGGGTTTTTCACTTTCTGTATTGATTGCGTTATCGTATTTATATTAAAGTTTTGTGACGAAGTAATCAAATAAAAAATTTCAAATTTCGGGGCGTCATCAAGTTCATAAGAGTGATTTAACGCTACCGCTCTGCCCGGCGTTAATTGAGCCGCTTTGCCTGATTCACCTGATAAATGTACCGTCACAACGCCGCGTCCGTCAAGGCTTACAATTGTTCCGTAACAAACTGTTGGTACAAGATAACGCAGTTGAATTACATCTCCCTGACTGACGCCGTCTTCAAATCCGAGCTTTTCCGCACTACCGCCGTTTTTCCGCCACACTTCAAGACGTGATTCAAGCCCTTTAATGCGCGTTTCATCATTATCATTAGAAAAAAATGCTGTGTTATCATCCTTTGGCGGGACGGATGTAAGTATATACATCGGTAAAACTAACATTAATACAGCGCAGGCAAAAGCCGGAGCTGCCCAACGGGGGACACTCTTCCAATTATCCCATATCATAGCGAAATATTTTTCATATTTTTTGGGTGATGACAATGAAGATGATTTTGCCTCTCTTATCATCCTGTTGAGCGGATGTTTTTCAAGCAATTCCGCATTGCTTTTACGCAAGCATTCGATTCTTTCACGCAAGTGAATATCAAACTGTTCCTGCTCACGTATTGCGTTAAGCTCATTTTGCGGCAGCTCATCTAAAATAAAACGCTCAAGTTTCCAATCGGGAATTACTTTATTGATATTCGTATTCATATTACACAGCCTCCAGTTCTACCAGAGTTTCTCTCAGCGCGGCAAGCCGCTTACGCACCCCGCTCACCGACATTTTTACTTCGCGCGCCGTCTCTTCAAGCGTCATTCCATCCACAAAATGAAGTACAGCAATCGTACGGCTGGATTTTGGAGAGCTATGAAAAAGCTTGCGCAGTACGCTTCGCGCTCCATGTTTTTCGCCTATGTCGCCGCAGCACGCAATTTTTTCCAATAATGAATCACCGTCTTCGCCGCGGCGTTTATAGTCCCTGATTTTATTGAGACAATGGTTTGTAGCCATTGTCCACAAAAGACTCGACGGGTAATCAGCTTTAATATTTTGTCTGTTTTCAAGCAATTTCACAAAAACCTCCTGTACAGCGTCAGCGGCTCTCTCTGTATCGCCAAGCAGATGTATACACCGCCTGAGCACCATAGGGCCGTATTTTCTGAAAAGAGCCTCAGTATCAAGATTTTGTATCTGCGCAGATGTATCGTTCATATATCTTAAACACTTTGGCGGTGGAGATTTGTTACTGCTATTAAAAAATAGTTTCCCCCCTATCAGGCCGCCATTTTTCTATATTTATAATTATGATAGATATTACAGACTGGTCTAATTTTTTAAAACGCACTCTCTTAACAGTGATTATCATCGCTTTTTACAGCGCTGCTTCCCCTGTAATTCTCACCGGAAAAGAGCTCCCGAAACTGCTTGGCAAACCGGTTAATTCTCTGCGTGTACTTGACCTTGAGGGAAACGCGGTACCGTTTCAGATAGATCAGGTTACATCTTCGGGTGAATATGTACTGTTCGATGGTGATAAACCAAACGCGCATGAAGCCCGCGGAGAGCTTGGGCAAAAAGATGAGATAGTATTTTTGTGGGATGACGCCAGCCATTATAATGAGAACGAAAACGTATCAGCAAAAAAAAATGACGGCGAGATAGTTGTACTGTCGCGTGGAAAAAGTAAACGAGCGGTGATTGTACAGTCTGACAACTCTATACCGCTCTCAAAAAAACGGTATATCGAATACGACCACTCTAAACAGCAAATACGCACCCCTTATTATTACGCCGATTTTGGCAGAAACCGTTTCCATTTTGTAAAAGCCGGCATTACAGACCCCAAAACCGGACAATATGTTCATTTGACAAATGAGCTGCGCGTGGAAATCCTTTTGAGGGCGGCGTGGGGGCTCATACCTGTGCGTTACAGCGAAGATAATATTGTCTGTTTGGTGCGCCGCTATAAGGCCGGCCCCATAAGGCTTATCCGCATGGGAGATTTTCATTTAGATTTGGGTATGGGTTTAAAGGGGAGCAAAGCCGCGGTAAATCAGATCTGTTATCCGCAGATGGTTGAAGTCCCTGTAAATGTAAATCTTCCTGTTCGCATGCGCACATTTTTCAGTCAGGCGCATATTGAAATGACCCCCGTTTTGCGCGAAGAGGCGTCATCATTTAAATTTTCCGCCGAAAAAGAATCGTTTACGTTTTTTGCGGCGGGAGAAAAAATAGATACTTTGCACAATGCCATTGTGGACGGAAAGTTTTTTACGGTGAGCAATGAGACATTTGGTTACGGTTGGCTTTTGAGTACGAGTATGAATCCTGCGCATTTGGCAGGAAGCGGTTTTGTGATGCGCCGTCCCTCAAGCAGACGCGGCGGAATAGCGGAGTGCGGTTTTCGTCTTGCTGTCCGCGATGTGCCAAAGGGAAGCTACCGCATCAATAATAAAATATTTTTCACACCCGGAATAAACGATAGAGACCGTATCACCGTTAAATTGTTGTAATGGACTAATGTACATTCGCCATACATGAATCTGCTATTTATAGATCACACGACTAAATATTACGCTGTATCGTCCGAAGACCTCACGCCTGTAGCGCGGTCTGAGGGCGGTGCGGCGTAATATTTAATCGTGTCTTCAATAAGAATAATTTATTCCTTATAAAACAGAACAATATCTGCCGGATCAAGTATAAACCCCTCCAAAACTCCGCTCTTTGGCAGATCATCGGGGATAAGCTGCTGCGCTTTTACGCATTCACGAATTTCAGACGGCAGATCACGGTTTTCAACACGCGTCTCTCCTGCCATATTTTTATTTATACATACATAAACGCTGTTTTTCCCAATAGTACTGCTCTTTTCAAGAAAGATAAACGGGCGGCTGAAATCGTTCAGCGCTCTCCAGTTTCCCTCTTCGCCAAGCACTTTAACAGCAGCTTTAAGGCGGTTGATTTTTGCTATCCATGATGTTAAATCCCATTTATGTTTGTCAACGTCACCGGGCGTCCCTCTCACCACATCCATGCGGGTTACAGCTCCGTATTCATAATCCTGAGGCATTAAAATACCTTTTGAAAAGAGAGCCGCAAACGCGTAGCGGAACTTTTGCACCTGTATGGTTGCCGGCGGAACGCTTGCGAGACGCTCAGTATCGTGAGATTCGGGAAACGCGATTGACGGCGCTATTTTTTTATTAAGAGCGTGCTGCTCCAAAGCCCACGGTTTATCAAAATCCCACCACTTTGAGGAGTTAAAAAGATAGTCAAATCCCGCGCTGCCAAGAGCTTCAATTTCACTTACTTGACATCCAAGAGTTTCAGCGTAAAATTTAGTATTTGCGTCACGCTTTTTTGCCTCCGATATTAGAAATTCCCACAATTCGCCTGGTACCTGATAAGCGGCGTCGCAGCGGTATCCGAGAATGCCCATCTTCTGAAAATAGGCGATTAAGTTATCCCAGTACGCCCAAAGATTCTTTTTATCTGTACTAAACATGTTATCAATCGTTGCCAAGTCACCCCAGACAGTTACGTTTGAGGGGTTTGCGGGATCAACCGCAAACGGGCTTGCGAGCTTGCCGTTTTTATCATACTTATACCACTGCGGATTACTCTTTGTAAGATCACTGTCAAAAGCGGTGTGATTAATTACAAGATCAATAATAAGCTCAATAGCGTTTTTCTTGCAGAGATCAGCAAAATTTCTGATCGGTGAAAAATCAAAAGGATCCTGCGATTTTTTGAGAAAAAGCGGATTTAACTTATAATAGTTTTTCACAGCGTACAGACTGCCGGAAAAACCGGTTTCATGAAAAGGGTTGACAAATACGGCGTTAAAGCCCATCTCCTTAATGTGAGGAATCGCGTCATTCCACTCATCAATTGTATTAAAATGGCGCGGGAAGAGATTGAAAATAATCGGCGCGTTGGTTTTGGCGCTCATAAATCACCTCCAAGTATAATGTTATCAATCAGTCTGGTTCCACTCTCATTTGTACGGCATGCAATAGCTATTAATACGGGTTTGTCTATTTTTTCTAACGGGCTGATACGTACGGTATCAACAACTTCAATGTATTCCGCTTTTATCATACGTCCAGTATCAAGGATTGATTGTATACAGTTTTTTATTGCTTGACCGCCGCGCTCACCACTATCGTAAAGCGCTTTTGCTTCCGTCAAACTTTTATAGATAAGAGGCGCTTCTGCCCTCTCATTTTCCGATAGATACACATTGCGCGAACTCATTGCGAGTCCATCGTTTTCTCTTATTATAGGTGCGGTAATTAACTGTAATGGCATGTTAAGATCCTGTACCATACGCTTTATAACAATGACCTGCTGAGCGTCTTTCTGGCCGAAAACCGCAATTTGCGGCAATACGATATTGAAGAGCTTTAGAACTACCGTCGTAACGCCTTTAAAATGCGAAGGGCGGCTTGCTCCGCACAGAGTATCGGTGATATTTTCAACAGTAACATAAGTACTATAATTCTCAGGATACATATCGGACGGTTTCGGAGCGAAAATACAATCACAGCCGGCAGCTTTTGCAAGTTCGCAATCTCTCTCAAACGGGCGGGGATATTTACTGAAATCTTCTTTTGGCCCAAACTGCGTTGGGTTGACAAACAAGCTCATAACCGTAAAATCACAGTGCTGAGAAGCAATTTTCAATAATGATAGATGCCCATCGTGAAGCGCTCCCATTGTTGGTACAAGAGCTACCCGGCGGCCGCTTTTTTGAGCGGTGAGCGAAAGATTTCTCATCTCCTGACATGACTCTATAATTTTCATTTGAGAGAACCGCCCATCGGATTATAATAATTTGTACCCGCCTTAACAGAGACAATCTGCTCCACAATTTCGTCAAAATGCGAGCTGTTGTTGACAAAATCAATATCATTAGCGTTAATAATTAGAAGCGGGCTTGCGGTATAATGAGAAAAAAAGTAATTATAAGCCTCGTTAAGCTCCTCAATATAGTTAGGATCCATATTGGATTCAAATGAGCGCCCCCGCTTCTCTATGCGCTTAATAAGAGTGTCGGTTGACTCCTGCAAATACACGACAAGATCTGGACGCGGGACAGAAGCCTCAAGCAAACGGGCGATATTGTTATAGAGGCTAAGCTCCTCGTCACGCAGATTCATTGACGCGAATATCCGGTCTTTTGCGAACATATAGTCGCTTATAGTCACACTGTGAAAAAGGTCTTGCTGCGCGACCATAACGGAGATCTGTTTGTAGCGCGAAAGCAGAAACCAAAGCTGTGTCTGAAACGCAAATGATTGTTTGTCAGCGTAAAACTTTGGCAAAAACGGATTCTCATCCACCTCTTCAAGCACAAGCCGCGCCCCAAACCTCTTCTGCAAAAGATTGCACAGCGACGTCTTGCCCGCCCCAATAACACCCTCAACGCAAAGATAATTCACATGCGGAGAAAATTTCAGTTCTTCATTCATATCTTCTATTTGACCTCGCGCAATATTTAATCGGTACTTCAATAATCAGCGATAAAAATAATTTTTTGCGCCCTTACTTCAGCGCTCATCTCTTCATACAACTTCCCTGTATTCTTATAAGCGCCGGGTACAATCCATCCCTTATCTATTTGACAAAGACCCTCAAGACAAAAACGTCTGTTAAGGATTTGCGGATGAGGGACAGTAAGCTCTGCGCTGTTTATTTCAAGATTACCAAAGAGCAAAATATCCACATCAGCGGTACGGGAATCTTTCACCCTTTCTCTGATCCGTCCAAGCCGCTTTTCAATCTCTAAACAGGATTGAAGAAGTTCGTACGGAGATGCGCTGCAATAACCTGCTATGATCCTGTTAAGATAGTTGGGCTGATCTCCATCCACACCCACAGGCTCAGTCTCCATAAGCCGCGACATCCGTACGTCAGACAGAAGCAGCCCAAGCTCCCGCTCCATCGATTCTATGTACAGCTCCCGCCGTCCGAGATTGGTTCCTATACTGAGCGCCGCTCGTTCCATAGATTATTGATCTCCAATTAAATGTTGGACTGTGCCGTCCGGCAGCCTCACGGCTGTCGTGCAGTTGCCGGGCGGTACGGTCTAATATTTAATTGATACCTCTATAATAAATTACTTTATTTCACCGGATCACGAAAATTAAATCGCTTTATATTGTACGATTTATCCTTAAACTGCTCCAAAAGCCCGGAGGCGCTGCCTACCATAACCGTCACAAGTTTCTTTGCGGAAAAATGCCGCTTGACCGCGCTGTTTACAATATCTAACGTTAAATGTTCCATTCTCTTATGAAATTGTTCGATATAAGAGTCATCGTAACCAAAAAACCGCAGCCACAACAGTTTATCTACAACACTTGATACCCCTTCAAGCTGAAAAGCGATATTGCCTATTACAAACTTTTTCGCGCTCTCAAGCTCCTCCATAGTCACCCCATGCTCACAAAATTTTTTATACTCCTCAATTACGGCGCTATAGACCTCCGCGACGCTTTGGTTTTGAGTATTTGTAGAGATACGAAACGCGCCGAAACGCCGCTCCGCCACAAGATAGGAAGAGATATCATAGACCTGCCCCTGACGCGAACGCATACTTTTCATAAGTCTTGAAGAGAAATTACCGCCCCCAAAAATATAATTCGCAAGCGTTATCGCGTCATGCTCCTTGCAATCCTCTCCGGGCATTGGGTGACCTATGAATATCGTTGCCTGCGAAGACTGCGGTTTGTCAACAATACGAAAACCGTTATGACAATTTTCAAGCGGTAAAGCAAGAACCGCTTTAGCGTCAGAGACAGGCGCGTCAAGCAGAAGCCGCATATAGCGCTCTTTAAACTCTTGCGGATTAAAATCTCCCGCGACAATAAGAAGCGCGTCCGATACGCTAAAATACCGGCGGTGAAATGAGCGCAGTTTATCGATATTTATACCGCGTACCGATTTAACAGTCTGAAAACGGCCGACCGGATGCGCGACACCCGCAAGCTCCCGATAAAAATGACGGTTAGCGAGAGTGACAGGATTCGACGCGTCAACAGTGAGCGCGGCGATTGTCTCTTTTTTGTATCTGCTTAATTCATGTTTATCAAGCGCAGGGTTAAAAATCATCTCCCAAAAAAGCGGCATAAGTTCATGAAAAAAAGATGAAACCGCCCGCATTTCAAAAACGGTGTGTTCCTCTCCGGCGCTTGCGCTAAGTGAAGCTCCAAGAAACTCTATCTTTTCGGTAAACTGCTCCGCGTTCAAAGAGCGGATGCCTCTTTGCGCTACGCCAACTGTCAATTCTGCTACCCCCTCAAAACCGACCGGGTCGCAAAAACGGCCAAATGGCATCTGCAAAGCTGTTACTATACCCTCCTGAGTACTGTCAGGAAGCAAAATAAGGCGCAAAGAGTTTTGTAAAACGATCTCTTCTTTTGGCGGAAAAGTGTATTTGAAGGCCATTATCTAAATATCCTCCTAAGAAGCCCCGCGCCCAAAAGCATGGGATTCATTTTTTGCGGCTTAAGATAAAGCGAGTGCATTTTTGAGCTGCTCCAATAACGCCGCGCGGTCTCGATAAGCGCGGACTTGTCCATTTTCTTAAGCTCATCAAGACGACGCGCCCAAAGCCTGTAATCACCCTCAAGCGTCTCTCCGAAACCAATTCTCTGCGCTATATTTTCAGCGCCTTGCAATTCAAAAACGCGGCTTGTGAGAATAGCATTTTTTACCTTTTGAAACTCGTTATCTGTAATTCCATCGTTTTTTATAATGTCAATTTGGCGGTTCAGTTCATCACGTACCTTAGTAAACGGCATATCGGGAGTAAACACCGCGATAAACATTGACATACCGGCACGCGCGAACAGCTGATTCATCCCGCCTGCCATAACAGCAACAGACTTTTTTCTTACCATCTCACGATAAAGCCTGCTCGATTCTCCGCCGGAGAGCACGGTCTGCAAAACATCAAGGGCAAGCGCGTCTTCATTGGAAGAAGACGGCGCCGGAAAACCGCACACAAGCGCGGGAATGTTAAAATCAACCGTCCGCTGCATCTCATGGACGCCATCGGGAACCGTAAATTCTATATTGTTAACACTACCGTTGATTACAGTACCTGATTTTTCTCCAAAATATTTTTCGATCCTTTGAAAAACGTCTTCTTCACTTTGAAAATCCCCCACAATTACTAAAACCGCGTTTTGCGGAACATACCATGAGCGATAGTATTCCCTGCATTCCTCAACTGTAACGTTTTCTAAATCTTGAAGAGTTCCCAAAGGGCTGCAGCTGTAAGGATGCTTCCCAAAAAACTCACTGCGGAACTCAAGAAACGCCCTTGTCATCGGGTTATTCATATAAGTATGGTACTCTTCGATCATCACACGCCGCTCAGCCTCAAAAACAGCCGCGTCAAGCGTCAATCCATCCATACGGTCAGCCTCAAACCCAAGCACCATGTCAAGACCGTCTTTTGGAACGCTGTTCAAAAAAGCGGTTACATCCTCAGCCGTAAAAGCGTTGCAGTGACCGCCAAGCTCATTTATGCGCAGGGAGTGTTCTTCATCAGGCAAATTAGCGGTTCCCCTAAACATCAGATGTTCAAGAAAATGGCTTATCCCCCTTATGCCGTCACGCTCATTGAAACTGCCGGTTTTATACCAAACCTGAACGGAGACAATAGGCGCATCGCTCTTTTTGAGGCAGATCACTTTCATACCGTTCAATAGTGTTTTTTGTTTGATATTATCAAGCATTATTTTAAGCCATTATTATAGATTTGACGACATTGTACATTATTTGTATTACATTACCAAACTATTTTAATCCATTATATTACATTTTGAGAAGCGCCTCAAGCCGCGCCGACGCATCTTCAACAATGCGCTCAAAAAACAGTTTACCCTTATCAGCGCTTAATTTAGCATCCGGCGCAAGAAATGTTCCCTGCGGAAAAAGCGCGGCTAATTTTTGAGGATCTCTGCCCCGTTTTTTCCAATTGCGGTATTCTGTATCGCTTACTATTTTGCTTTGAGGCGATAGAAATCCGCTTTCTTTTTCTTTAACCATTTCCGGTGACAAATAGGAGACAAGGGACAAAATAAGCTCATCATTTCTGTCGGCACTTTTAGTTAGATTTTTCATATTGTTAATATCGCAATCACAAATATCAAAGAGTACGCATTTTACCTGATGATACTTAGCCTCTAATCTTCGTAAAGCCTCCGCCGCAGGTTCCGCGTTAAAAGGAGCTGCGTTCACTATAAATATTTTACAAATTCCCTGAAAGATATATCCATGCAATATCTCACAGAGCATATTAACAAACGTACGGGGCTTTACACCCGCCGCTCCCGCGAACGAGATAAAAGGCGTTGAGCAGCCATAAGGAATAAGTGTTGATGACAGTACTCCAAAACGCCCGCTTAACGCGTTTGTAACTTTGTTGACACAGAGAGACTGCGCCCCAAGCGCCCCCAAACTTCCAAAAGGCTCGCATCCGCCAAGCGGCACTATGAGAACCGGAGATTGCGCAATACGCTCTTTAATCTCAAAGGTACAGAGCTGATCTATGTTGTAAACATCTTTTTTGGCCCTGCCCTCGTTCATAAAATATCCTAAAATAAGCTGAGAATGAGAATTGGAAAGAAAATTAACTAAAAAACAGCCCGCTGACTGTCCGCCGGCTGAAAAATCGGAGTGAGAGGATTTGAACCTCCGGCCCCCACGTCCCGAACGTGGTGCGCTACCAGACTGCGCTACACTCCGAAAAACTTTAAAATACGACTTGAAAGATTAGTGAAAAATAGTTTTTAGTGATAAGAAGCTATAATTTTAAGTTTTTAGCTGACTGTTAAATATACGTTATGAGATAGGATTAGGGCAAGGGGTTAGTTATCTGCTGATAGAGCCGCGACACACTCAACATGCGCCGTATGCGCGAACATATCCACCCCTTTAAGGCTTGTAAGGCGAAAATGAGGGGAGAGCATTTTTATATCCCTGCATAAGCTTTGGGGATTGCATGATACGTAAATTATTTTTGACACATTAGACTCTTTAAGAGCATTAATAACGCGTTCGTCCAAACCTTTGCGCGGCGGATCAACAATCGCAATATTAAAATCATTCGTATGCCGCGCGAGAAGCGCGCTTGCGTCTCCTGTTAAAAACTTTACGTTTTTTACTTCGTTGACACGCGCCGCCGCGATCGCCTCGCGGACGGAGTGAGGATTCTCCTCTATGCCAAGAACGCGCGACGCTTTCTGCGAAACCCAAAGCGTTATTGTCCCAACGCCGCAATATACATCCAACACATTGCTGTTTTCGGGAATCTGTTCCAGAACTAAATTATAAAGCAGAGGCGCGGCAAAAGGATTCACCTGAAAAAAAGTTGACAATCCCACATTAAACCGATACTGCCCAAGTTTTTCTTTTAAAAACTCTCTCCCCCACCATACCTCATAATGCTCGCCAAGCACTACATTTGTGCTTCTTGTGTTTATGTTTTGAATGACGCCAACTATTTGCGAATCTTTGCCGGTAACTTTCTGAGCCTCATCCATAAGCGATCTCGCCAAGTTGCGGGAACCTGCTATACGTCCGCCGTTAGTAACTAATCCCACAAGAATCTCACCTGTAGACGCTCCCTTGCGAAGTAAACAGTGACGCAAAAAACCGTTTCCTCTTTTCTCATTATACGGCTCAAAACCGCATTTTTGCGCCCATCGCCTTATAGTATGAGCAATAGCCGTAAGATCACGGTCTTGAACGAAACACTCTTTTTGGTCAATAACATTATGAGAATCTAAAGCATAGCATCCTAAAGTAACTTTTCTATCCCGCCCCTTGCCAAAAGACCCAAAAGGCAGTTGTACTTTATGACGGTAATATAAAGGATTGGGACTTGCCAGGATTTCAGGAATATCAATATTAAAAGATGAAAACAGGTTATGAAGCATCTTCTTTTTTGCTGACAGCTGTTCCGTATACGGGATGTTAAGAGCGGTACATCCGCCGCATTTTGGGAAATGAGCGCAGGAGATTTTATGTTGATTTTGCATTCTGCCCCTCAACAGCCGCAAATCCAATCACCGCGCAGGACGCGGCTACATTAATAGAGTTCTTGTAACCGTAAAGCGGAATCTCCACAAGCTCATCGCATAAATCAATTACTTCACGGCTTACCCCAAGAGCTTCGTTTCCGAATACTATTCCAAGGGGTGACGGGTATTTCGCTTTTGTATAAGGTATTGAGGCCGATGTGGTTTCGGCAGCCCATACCGCAATACCTTTTTCTTTAAGATAAAGAACAGCGCCGGCAGTTGTATCAAATTTTTTCCAAGGAACATAATTAATTGTCCCAAGTGACGTCTTATCAAGTTTAAGATGAGGCGGAAACGCCGTGTATCCGCACAAAAAAAGGCCGCTCACACGCATCGCGTCACAGAGCCGAAATATTGATCCCACGTTAAACGCGCTTCGCAGATTGTCAAGGATGATATAAATCGGATTCTTCTCAAGAGCGCTGTACTTTTCAAGCGGAATAGAGACGTCAAAACTTCTTACATGAAAGTTAGTCTCCGTGTCACCCCGTTTTTGCCGTTTGTTCATCTTTGTCTCCATACTCCTGCGCTCTCTGGGCGGCTTCTTCAAAACCGCCGTTTAGCAGATGGTCTGAGAGTGCGGCTAAAAGCTCTTTTGTCCGGCGTGACCATTTATTGGCAGAGAGTTCATTCAATATGTTTTTAGCTTCTATGTTGTTGTAGTCAACGCATGCCGATTTAAAGGCTGATAACTGCCGTACTAAAAGCTCAGGGTTCTCATCTTCCGTTTCGCAGGCATTATGATCTTCTTCTTCGGCGAGCGTGAATTTTTGAACTAAAGAGTTCAGACCGCTTAAAAAGGACGGGGTCTCTTCCGATACGATTTTTGTGTCTCCGTCTCTTGCGGCGGTTTCAAGCTTTGCCGCCGCCGCGCTTAAAGCGTTTTCGCCTACATACGCGAGGGCGCTCTTCATGGCGTGAATATTTATTGTGAAAAGACGCAGATCTTCCGGGCTTATATTATCCGCTGTTTTTGTAATACTCTCTATAACCGGAAGTACTTTTTTTACATCCCGTATAAACACCGCAAGCAGACCGGGATCTATTGTATCTGAGTTCTGTTTCATAGCTTTTGCCAGGTAACAGCGCTTTCTCGCTTCCGCAATAACTTCGGGCGGCTGCTTATCGCGTATCATCTTGTCAAGCACATTATTTAATACCCTTACGTCTATGGGCTTTGAAATAAAGTTTTGAAAACCGTTCGCCAGAAAAACTTCCGCCTGACCAACTACCGCGTTGGCTGTCAGCGCTACAACAGGATGAGTGTAGCCAAGAGCGCGGATTCGTTTTACAGCCTCAATGCCGTCCATTCCCGGCATCATGTGATCCATGAATATTATGTCGTAAACCTTGCCGTTTTCAACTTTGTCTATCGCTTCAAAACCGCTCTTGGCGGTATCTATAGATAAACCGTAAGGCGACATCAGCCCGCTTGCTACATAGAGGTTAGATTCCACATCGTCTACAATGAGGACGCTGCCGTAAGGCATATATTCGCGTATAAGCTGCGCCCGTTTGACTAACGCCGTTTTGTCCATACGGAAACGTGTAAGATTTTGTGATTGTTCCCTGCCTAAAACAGCGCCGCAGCTTCTCTTTTGCGGCAGACGCACCGTAAACGCCGAACCCTTGTCCGGCTCGCTTACAACTGTAATCTTACCTCCCATTATCTCTACCAGATTTCTGGTAATACTCATACCGAGTCCGGTACCTTCAACGGAGTAATTGTTTTCGAGATTAAAACGGGAATACTCGTCAAACAGACGGCTTATCTGCTCTTTTGTCATTCCCCTGCCGGTATCGCTCACGCAAAAAATGAGAGTCGCTTCCGCTTCATTTTCCAGATTTTCGGCAGATACAGAAAATTTTATCGAACCTTCGTTTGTGTATTTAAAAGCGTTGGAGAGCAGATTGTTTAAAACCTGCTTAATGCGGATCTCGTCCCCTATAAGTTTTGACGGCGTATTTTCATCTACATTAAGTTCAAAATCAATCGGATTGCTGCTCTGGCGCATCATGTTGAGCTGTACGGTATCGCTTATCAGGCTTGAAATCTCGTATTCCGAAGAGACAAGCTCCATTTTGTTGGACTCTATTTTAGACAGGTCAAGTATATTATTTATAATGGTAAGTAAAAGTTCTCCTGAATTGTTAATAACCATTAGAGCTTTTTCCGCGTCCGGCGTAAGAATTTCGTTTTGCAGTTGAATCTCCGTCGCGCCCAATATCGCGTTTATCGGGGTTCTTATCTCATGGCTCATACGGGAGAGAAACTGGCTCTTAAAACGGCTGGCCTGCTCGGCATGCTCTTTTGCCTCAAAAAGCTCGGTCAAATCCGCCGAATGCTGAATATGAACGGTTCTGCCGTCATGCCACTGTATATACCGGTCTGTATTGTGATATACCCGTTTTGTTAATGTACTGCGTTCTTCCCACTCAATTATTGCTGACGGTTCTTTGTCAAGCTTATAGCATGGGCAGAACGCGCACTTTTTATCCATCCCCTCCTGCAGGATTTTATAACAAATCTCTCCAACGCAGTCGCCCTTAATATTGTAGTGCTTTTTCATGTAATCGTTCATAAAAAGAATCTCGCCGGTATCGGGAACGGTTACATAAATCATTATATCCAATCCGTTTAGCACATTTGTCAGCATGTTAAGAGATTGTTTTGATTCATGTACCTGAGCGCTTGCGGCTTTTAACTCGCGCAAGTCACGCGCGTAGGCGGCTACAATAAAACTATCATTATGTTTAACGCGCACAAGCGTAATTTCGCATGGGACCTGCTCGCCGTCAAGCTTTTGATGCAGCCATTCAAGACGGCAGTACCCATCCCTAATCGTTCTATTTACAGTTTCAATACTTTTTTCTCTTGATAATACGCCGTCGGGCTGATACTCAGGCGAGAACTCATAAAACCGCTCCATATACTCCTGCTTGGAGGTTAAGCCAAAAAGCCTTACCGCTTCCTGATTGCAGTCGATGTGCTTTGCGTCTTTAGTTAAGAGATTCGCGCACATGGGTACGGAATCAAGCATAAGGCGCATTCTCTCTTCCGCCTTGTCTCTTGCTCTCGCTATTTTCAGCAGAAGTATTATCAGCGCCGCAGCGCATACAATACCAATCAAACCGAGAAACAGCGCCAATTGCGTTATACTTTTATAGTACTCCTTTTTTTGCACCCCGATCCCAATGTGCCATCCATTATTAAATTCCTTGAAAAACGTAATACATTTTCCATTTTTATGATTGAGAATCTCCCGCTCGAAAACTTCCCTGCCCTGCTCCAGATCATAAGCGAGAGCCGCGATGCCGTAAGGCATTTCCCGCAGCATTTTACCGTGATGCGCGTAATCGTTACTATAGTAAATTATCCTTTGTTGTCCATCCGTAAGTATTGCGAAATCAAAATGTTTACTCGATATTTTGCTTAAACGTTCCTTGATTCTGTCAAATTTCAAATTTAAACCGACTATACCAAGGGGATTTCCCGCGTCATCAAAAATACGGCGTACAAACGTAATAGTATAAACATTTGTTACCGCGTCCAAAAACAGTTCATGCGTAACCCCGGTTGCGCCGTTTGCCTCAATTGCGGCCTTATACCAGGGACGCTCCGTATAAACATAATCATCAGGCAGCGCCTTGCCAAAAGCGACGGCCATTTTATTATCAAATACGTCAAAAACTCCAAATATATCCAATACATAAGATTCAAATTTTTCCTTAGCGCTTAGATAACGGGGTAAATCGGATATATATCTTGAGACTGAGGCAAAATCAGCGTCCCGCCGCAAAATCAGAAGACGGATAGTCTCCGCGAAACTTCCAAGCACCACTTCCGCTTCCTGAAAATTAGATTCTACATTGATTTGCATATCATAAAGGGCAGTTCTCGCGTCTTCCTGCAAATGCTCCTGTTCTATTTTACTTGTGAACAGATAACTTGCGGAAATCATGAGTACAAATACCAGCAGTATAACTAATATCTGCGAGTACAGGGTAATCTTTTTAAGCGTCGAAGAATCAGCCATAAGCACATTACTCCGCTCTCATATTCATGATGCTTTTATTAGATATTTACGCAGTACGTTCATTACTTTGTCTATGTCAATCGGCTTGCCTACATGATCATCCATGCCTGCCGCGATACACTCCTCTATGTCGCTCTTGAACACATTTGCGGTCATTGCTACAATAGACAATTTCTCACGCTTTCGCGGCGGCAGAGCGCGGATTTGGCGCGTAGCTTCTAACCCGTCCATTATCGGCATTTGTAAATCCATAAAAACCAAGTCGTATTTTTCAGGATCAGCGGCTACAATATCCACCGCTTCTTTGCCGTTTTCTGCGCAGTCTATGAGAATTCCAGTCTCTTTCAAAAGTAAAATCAATATTTCACGGTTGATTTTGAAGTCTTCGACAACCAGCAGGCGCTTGCCGTTAAATGAGCTTTCAGCCGGCGCGTCCTTGTCCTTAACGTATATTTTGTCCGTCCCGCCGTCCTCATCTTTTAAAACGCGCGTTACGTTTACAGTAAATATAAACTTGGCGCCTTTGCCAAGTTCAGACTCTACCCGTATGCTGCCGCCCATTACTTCCACTATGCGTTTCGTAATGGCAAGCCCAAGCCCAGTGCCGCCGTATACGCGGCTCGTTCCGCTGTCCGCCTGTACAAAAGCGTTAAATAATTTTTCCTGTTTGTCGGAAGATATTCCGATACCGGTGTCCTTAATCATCACGCGTAATCCGCACTGATCGCCGGCTTCACTTATTAAAGAGACGTCAATATGGATTTTACCCTCTTCCGGCGTGAATTTTACCGCGTTTGATAATAGATTCGTTATTACCTGCGCCAGCCGCTGATCGTCGCCCAAAACATGGCGCGGTATTTTCTCATCTATGTTCACGGTAAAAGTCTGCTGTTTTTCTTTCGCGCGGAAATGGATCATAGTGAGTACCTTTTGCAGCATCTCCTCAAAATGATACTCAACGGGCGAAAGCTCAAGCTTACCGGCCTCTATTTTTGCTATGTCAAGTACATCGTTTATTACTCCTATCAGATGAGAAGAAGCGTTCCCAATCTTATTAAAAGCCTCATTTTTTCCCTCCAAGCTCTCCGCTTTTTTACCTATGGCGGTCATGCCTACAATCGCGTTCATAGGCGTTCGCATTTCGTGGCTCATGTGCGCTAAAAAATCGCTTTTTGACTTACTGGCTACTTTTGCCTGTTCAAGCGCCTCTTTAAGTTCAGCGTTCGCTTCGTCCATCTTACACTCCATTTCGGCGTGTATAACGGTGTTTGCGCACATGATTGCCGCGCTGCGCAAAATATCGGCGCTGATTTCGCCAAAGTGCCGTTCGTTTTTACGATCTTCAAAAAGTACGAATCCCCAAAAGGCGTCATTTATAAATACAGGCGAGATAAATGCCGAAACAACGCCGAATGATTTAAACACGGCGGCTTCAGGAAACTTGTTTACCGGCCCGTTAATAGTTTTATCGCTTACTAAAAGTTCATGATAACGCGGCGCGAAATTAGCATAAGAAATATCGGCCAATTCAGGCGTTATCGGAGTGGTGCCGCCTAATTCTTTATCCCATCGGTATATCTGCCCGCTGTGGAGACCGTCCGGCATTTCAAAATTGCGCCAGACCGATAACCTGTCTAAATCAAGCATTTCAATAACAAGGCTTAACCCTGCCGACATCGTATCCTCAAAAGTTTCCTTTCGCTGCGCCAAAAACATGATGCTCATCTTATTGAGCACTTCCAACCTTTTTTCACGGCGTTCAATTTTCGCAGACGCTTTTTTGTTCTTCACAAACAACAATATAGTCACTACGAAAAACAGCAGCAGGCTGAAAGTCGATATGGCTAAGATTACTGAACGCTTATTCGCATAATGAATACGCTGATTAGCCAGCGCTTTTTCATAGTCGAAGTACCGGTTAACCCAGCTTTTTTCAATCCTGTCGGTATCAATGTACCGCAATGCCTTGCTTATGACGGAAACTAATATCTCTTCGTTTATGTTAAGTCCAAAAAAAGACTCAACCAATGGAGAATCGAACGAAATGTTAATTTTATACTCTGTTTTTTCAAGAAAATTGACTAAGGCAAGAAACTCATATTCCGTCGACATCATTAAATCGATCTCGCCGCTTTCAAGCGCAACGAAAAGTTCATTTGAACTGTTATAAAGTTTTATGTTGTCATTGTTTGGAAATATGGCGCGGTAAACATCTTCGCGCGCGGATTTTTTTAACAGTCCTACAGCCGCTCTGACAACCTGATACGGTTCTAAATACGGATAGTCATATTTTGATATAAGCGCGTTACGTGTTACAGCGTAAGGGCTGTCCGGCCAGATAAACCGCCCCTTGCGGTTCTCGGTAATAAGCAGTTCCGTTACCATTGCGGCTCCGCCGGACGTAAGCCTGTTCAGTGTAGTACTCCACACTTCGTTTGGCTCGGCTACATTCATGAACTCAACGCCGGTAAGCTCCGTTATCTCTGCCAAAACATCTAAAGCGATACCCTGAAACTTTTTCTCTTTGTCATTATAAAAAGAGATCGGATAATTATTATTTTCAAGCGCTGTATGCACTTTTTTACTCTTAGCGGATAAATCGCTTATATAAGCTTTTTCCGCATCTGTCAGCGAGTTAATAATTTGATATTTTTTGTATTCACGGTTTCCGGTCTTGTAAAATTCAACTAATTTATCAATCCCGCCGGCAGTAATATATTTGTTTACAACAGAAATTACCGCAGAGAGTTCCGGGTTTGCGGTGGTCAAAGAAACAGGAGTGTATATTAACGGGAAAATATTTGCGTGCATAATAAAATCATTGCCGAAAGTCAGCGCAGCCGTCGCTTCCTCAATAAACATGTCTATTATACCGGAAGAGAGTTTTTCATGCGCCTCCTGTTCATTGAATATATCAACAATTTCAAATTTTAATTCAGGGTAAACCGCCAAAATAGACTCTGAGGTAATTGTACCTTTATAGATTCCTATTTTAAGACCTTTCAGATCTTTTAATTCAATCTTTTTAAAATTATCGCGCGTAAAAACAGCAAGCCCCCGTTCCGCGACAGGATATGTCATATAATATTTTAACTTCCGTTCGGGCGTTGGAGTCATATCGCCTGTAAAATCAATTGTTTTAAGGTCTAACTTTTCTTTAAGCGTCAACCATGACGTGTACAGCTCCATAACAAAAGGTATACCGAATAAATCGGTGAGAAGAGCGCTGAACAACGCCGCAAACCCGGCATGAGTTCCATCAGTCAGCGTGAACGCTTCCGTTGAAGGCATATTAGCGTAAGTAAATTTCGTTCTTGACGCTTTAAGCGCTTCTATCGCTTTTATCTCTTCGCCTGTTATACCCGGTATATCACGGTATGACGTTATTGAATCTATATTGAAAGCGCTTTTTGACGGTGATTTATGCGTCTGTCCAAAACAGACGGAAAAGCCGGCGGTAATAAATACGGCAAAAAGAATCAACGCGGTTATTCGATTTTTAATTATGGCCACTTTTATTATCTCCTAATATTCCATATTCGATACGTCAAGCAGTTCATTTACCATTTTCAGCAAGTTATTCGACGCGGTATCAATTTCATCAACGTGCCCTTTTATCTCATTTGGGATAGACTGCATTTTAATAACCTGCGTCATACCAATAATAACATTCATGGGATTCAGCATCTCATGACTCATGCGCGAAAGGAACTCGCCTCTCACGCGATTCATGTACTCAAGGCGCTCTTTGGCGGCAAGTTTTATCTGATTTTCAACCCTCAGCTTAACAACAATAGGACTAAACGGCTTCGGTATAAAGTCAACCGCTCCCAGCGCGAGCCCCTTCTCTTCCGCTTCGTTATTATTAAGTCCGGTAATAAATATAACCGGTATATCCTTTGCTTTTTTGGAATTTTTAAGCGCGGCGATAACGTCGTATCCATCCATTTCAGGCATGATGATATCAAGCAGAATTACGTCCGGCATATTTTCCTCAGCCACTTTAACAGCTTCCCGGCTGTCCTTTACGGCGAAAATTTTATACTCCGCGCTCAAAATATTCGTCAGAACGATGATGTTTGATTTTTCATCATCTACAATTAAAACGCTTTTTCTTTTTTGTTCATCCATTTGTCGCCGTCAGCCTTTTTTTAAGATCTTCGAGTTTTGTGATTGCAAGCTTAAATTCATACTCTTCTATCAAATGCGTAAGTTCGTCTGATCCGGGTACTGCATAAAGTTCATCTAAAAACTTCAAACTATCAACATCACTGTTTCTTAACATCGGTTCTAATTTTTCAATCAATTCAAGCGCCTTTTCCGTATCAACGCTTTCTAAATTTTTTACCGGCTTTGTCTCTTCAGCAAGCAGCGGCGACAGTTCGTCAAGAACCAATTGCAATTCCGTTTCCAGACTGCTCATTTGTTCTTCTGTAAGAAGATTTTTTCCTCCCGACAGCATGGTTTCCACTATCGCGGCTATTGATTGGAGCTGTTTTTTACCAATTTGACCGGCGTTGCTCTTTAACGTATGCGCTAATCTGTGCGCTAACTTTATATCATCGGCCTTAGCCGCTTCAATAATTTTACTGTACGTATTTTTGTTATCTTTGACAAAATTAAGTTTGAGCCGTTTTAACATCGCTTCGTCTTCATCAGACTGCCGGCTCACATCCACGTCGGAAAAACTTTCGACAGAGATATATTTCACCAAGCATCTCCACAGCTCTTTCGATGTAAACGGTTTGCCCACACAGTCGGACATACCGCTGATTTTGTAAAGCTCTAAATCGTTTGACATTATATTGGCGGTTAGAGCGACTATGGGAGTTTTTGTCTTAAACTCGGCGATTTTAGACGCGGCTTCCAAACCGTCCATTACAGGCATGTGTATATCCATAAAGATCAAATCAAACGGGGTTTTGCCGGATTTTGCCCGCTGAGCAACGATGTCAACGCCTTCCTTGCCGTTATGCGCCACTACCGTACTTAAGCCGACTCTGGCGAGATGACCGCAAATAACCTGCTGATTCAAACTGTTATCTTCACAAACTAAAACCTCGCCCTTAAAATTAGGTTTTTCAAACTCATTAACCATAATTTTTTCAGACACTTCATCAATATGGTCAATTAAGTCAAATGTCAGCTTAAAGCGGAACTTGCTGCCAACCCCCACCGCGCTTTCCACATAAAGCGTACCGCCCATGAGCTCAATAATATTTTTGGTTATGGTAAGCCCAAGCCCCGTACCGCCAAACCTGCGCGTTACACTGTCGTCCCCCTGCACAAAAGGTTCAAATATCCGCGCGATCTGTTCCTCATCCATACCGATGCCGCTGTCTTTTATCTCAAAATTTATAGTTACGTTCTCTTCGTTAGAGCTTTCAATAGACGCCAAAAGCTTAACGGTACCGATATTTGTAAATTTAACGGCGTTGGAAAGCAGATTGGTAAGCACCTGACGCAGACGTACCGGATCGCCAAGCAGTTTTTTCCCGACAGACGGCTCGGCATAGCAATACAGCATAATACCCTTTTCTTTAGTCTTGGGTATAATTGACGATTGGCAATGCGAAAAAATGTCGGTTAAATCAAACGGAATGTGTTCAAGCACGATTTTACCGGATTCGATCTTTGAGATATCCAATATGTCATTAATGATCTTGAGCAGCCACTCCGCGCTCTCCTGTATGTTGTGAAGATATTCTCTGGTTTTTGGAGCGATATCACCGTACTGCGCAAGCTCTGAAAACCCGATGATGCTGTTCATGGGCGTTCTGATCTCATGGCTCATGTTGGCCAAGAAAATAGATTTGGTTCTGTTGGCGTCTTCCGCCGCGTCACGCGCCTTGTTTATTTCAATAATTGACTCTTTTATCTCCGTAATATCAATGCACTGCTCCATAAAAACACGCGTTCCGTCCGGCCAGTCTATAAACCGGCTTGATATTCTGTAATGTCCCTGAGTTATAGGATTAAAGAACTCCCAGGAAACAATTTTATCGGAGCTTATGTCAAGATCGTTTTTAGGACAGAACCCGCAGCGGCCAGCCGCGCCCTCAACAATCATCTTCCAGCACTGCTTGCCTATAGCGTCATCCGTAAAGCCGAACTCTTTCTTGAACGTTTCATTGAGGTAAATAATTTTATCAGATTCTACCTCTGTAATAATGAGCATGGTGTCCATTGACTCAAGCAGCTTCTTCATGACGTCATGAACTTTGCTTATTGTAAGTAAACGCTCTTTTTCTTCGTTTATGTCCATAATCGCGCCGACAATGCGGACGGCTTTATCATCTTTATCACGAATGGTTTCACCGGAAGCGTGGTAATACGAATATTTGCCGTTTTTATTTGACAACCGGTATTCTACATTAAAAGGCGTTTTGCCGGTCACGTCATTCACATGCTTTTCAAGAGCGCAAAAGGTTTCCGCTCTGTCTTCAGGATGTACCAAATCGCTCCAACTGCGAAGTATGTTAGGGAAATCTTCCCCGCTTGAATATCCGAGCATATACCTGAGTTCATCGGAATACACGACATTATTTGCGGGGTTAGACAAATCATCATTAATGATCTCCATATCCCATAAACCGATTTTTGCCGCTTTTACTACTAAATTCAATGTTAAAAGTTGGAAACTATTCATGTTATTGATGCGGGCAAGCTCCAGTTCCCGTTCACGAATTTCATTCATCATTTTTTCCATCCGCTGCTCAATAGCAACGGAGAGAAATTTTGCGATTATAATACAAACCATAAGTACCGCCAAAGTTATCAGCACTACCATCAACATGAAAAACCATATTCTATTCGTATCTTCCATCGTATAAAAACCGACAAACACCATACCTACAATTTCATCGTCCGCGCCGTATAACGGGGAGTACTTGACAAGAACATTTTTGCCGAAAAGCTGTATTTTACCGGTATACGATACCCCTGAGAGTACTTTGGAGCTTATCTTTTCATCCGCTGTTGTGCCCAGAACATACGCGCCGTCTTTATCCACAATAGTGGAAGCGACACGTTTATCATTCAAAAAGATTGTTACTTCACTCCCTGTAATAGTTTTTAGATCATATACAAAATCCTGACGGTCTAACTTGAATCCTAAAGAGACAACGCCTATAATGTTCATATTGCTGTCGTATATCGGAGCGCCCGCATACGCGCCAAGACGTATGGTAACGCCTTTTGCGACATAGGATTCTATACTGCCGCTCAAAGCCTGTTTTACATGGGGTAAATGCGCGAGAGTGTCGTCATACTTGTCGTCGTGGGTTCTTGCCAGAACAACACCGTTACGGTCAATTATCGTACAATAATCAACCCGCGCCATATTTTTAAGAGCGTTTGCGGTATGTATGAGCTTATCGCGGTCGTTACTTTTGAGCGCTTCTATCAAATCAGGATTGGCAGCCATTCCTATCGCGGCGACACGCGCGTTCGCTTTTAAACTGCTTATTTCATGTTCAATCACATTTGAGGCCACATTAATTTTATTGTACACGGAACGGCTTATTTCTCTATTATAAATAACCATGGAGGCGGCAAAAAAAGCGACATTGCATATAAGCGTCACCGTAATCATGGAGATAAAAATTCGTCTTCTGATACTCATTAAAAATCACCTTTTCATTTTAGCGCGCAAAAAACGTAAATACAGCATATTACTCCGGCGCTTAAATATTGCAATTAATATCGCATCAATAAAGGCCACGCAAAGCTGCGAGTTTTAATGGCCGGTGTAATACTATATAATAATATAGATAATGGTACATCTCCCCGCCAACAGCACAAATTTCAAATGCTGCCGCAAGCGCACAGCGTAACATGTTGAGAACTAAATGGTTTTGTGAATTAGAGTTTTACAGATACGATTTAAATATTCCTGTACAAATATTCGCGCAGTTTCTCCATCACCCTGTCTATATCAATCGGTTTACCGATGTGATCGTCCATGCCCGCCGCGAGACAGTCTTCTATGTCGCTTTTGAAGACATTCGCGGTCATTGCGATTATCGGCAGTTTTCCCTTGCTTCGCAGATCAGGCAGGGCGCGTATGCGCCGGGTCGCTTCATGCCCGTTCATGAACGGCATCTGCACGTCCATGAAAACGATGTCGTATTTGTCAGGCGCGGCTTCCACCATCTTTAACGCTTCCGCGCCGTTTTCGGCGCAGTCGATTTTCAAACCCGTGTCCTCTAACAAAGCTAACAGGATTTCACGGTTGATTTCCACATCCTCGGCAACTAACAGGTTCTTGCCGCCAAACATACCGGGGGCGGCTGTATCATCGTTCCTGACGTCGTCCGTTATGCCTGAGGTTTCGTCTATACAGTCAATCGAACTCTTGTTACTGCGTTTTGCTTTTGCGGTAAAAACGAATTTTGCGCCTTTACCAAGTTCCGATTCAACCCAAATCGCGCCGTCCATCATTTCGATGATACGCTTTGATATAGCAAGTCCCAGCCCTGTTCCGCCGTATTGTCTGCTTGTTCCGGCTTCGGCCTGCTCAAACGCCTGAAACAGCCGCGCTTTCTGTTCGTCAGATATACCGATTCCGCTGTCCTCCACCTCAATACGCAGTTCGCAGTTACTGTCGTCTTCGCCGATTAGAGACGCGTCAAAACGAATCTCGCCGCCTTCGGGCGTAAACTTCACCGCGTTAGACATCAGGTTTGTGATGATTTGCACTAAGCGCTGTTCATCCCCCACAAGGAAGCGCGGTATGTTTTTGTCAATGTTCACGACTAACCGCTGTTCCTTTTCCTCCACACGGAAATTTACTACGGCCAGCGCCTTTTGAATCGCGCGGTCAAAGTTATACTCAATGGGCGCCAAGTCTAATTTGTTAGCTTCAATCTTCGCCATGTCAAGCACGTCGTTGATTACGCCGAGCAGATGTGAGGAAGCGTCCCCGATTTTGTTGAGCGCGTGGTTCTTCTCATCTATCGATTCGGCCTTTTTGCCTATTGTCGTCATGCCGATAATCGCGTTCATCGGGGTGCGCATTTCGTGGCTCATGTTGGCTAAAAAGTTGCTTTTTGACTGACTGGCGACTTCGGCTTCCTCTCGCAGTTTTTCCGTGCGGGCTAAAGTATTCTTCTCTTCGGATACGTCCATTATAGTACCCAGCGTTCGGATTGCGTTACCGTGTTCATCGCGGATGGATTGCCCTGTGGCGCGGATATAGGTATACTCGCCGTTTTTCTTCTTCGCCTGATATTCGGGATTGAAAGGCGTTCTGCCCGTGGTGTCGGCTATGTGGCTATTCATCTTATCCGTTACCATTTGGTAATCATCAGGGTGCAGGCAATTATTGAAGCTGTTTAGTACGTTGGGGAAATCGTTCTCATCGGTATAACCCAAAATTTCTCTGAACTCATCAGAATAAGTGATGGTATTTTTAATATTCATAGCGTCGTCCCGTATGATTTCCATATCCCATAAACCAATTCTTGCCGCTTTGTTAATCAGATTGATTTTGGCAAGCTGCATCTCTTTTTCTATAATGGTGTTTTTGGTTTTCGTTATATCCATCAGCGCGCCGGCAATGCGGATAACGTTGCCGCTATTATCGCGCACCGCTTCGCCGCACGCGCGGAAATAGGCGTATTCTCCGTTTTTCTTCATCAGCCTGTACTCCGCGTCATAAGGAGAATTATCGGTTGTATCAGAAACATGCTTTATGACGTCCGCGATTACTTTTTCTTTTTCGTCGGGGTGGAGATGCTTTTCCCAGTTGCTCAGTTCATTGGGGAAATCAATCTCGCTTGAATACCCAAGCATGCTCCTGAATTCATCCGTAAACGTAACGGTATTATCCGGGTGGAGAAAATTATTGTCTGTTATCCCTACGTCATACAAGCCGATTTTCGTGGCTTTAACCACAGCGTCTAACTTGGTTAACTGCAGTTCGCTTGTTTCGTTCGCTTTTATAATCTCCTGTTCCCGCATGCGCTTATTGGTTATATCGCTTGCGTTGGCGATTATGGCGAAACTGTCTTCATACGGGATTTTTTTGAACTCAACGTCTAAAACTCTTGTTTGGCCTTTTAGATAAAGCTCCGTTTCAAATTTTTCGACGCCTTTCTCAACGGCGGCCGCAAGCCTTTCTGTCAATGACGCGGTAGTCCGTCCGTTCGATTGGATTTTTGGCAGACTCTTCGCTATAAGCTCCGCAAACCCGTTAATCATCTCCTCCTTTGTTTCATACCCTATGAAATTCAAAGAGGAGCGGTTGCAGTCAATCACCTCAAGGCGGTTGTTAAAGAGGATATTTGCGTTTGGGTTCGCGTCAAACATTGCGAATGTAGTAGCTTGCGCCGCTTCCACCGCTTTCTGTGTTTTTATTAGTTCTTTCTCACGGTTGCGTATTTCGGTAGTGTCGGAAGCGTAAACGATTACGGCAAAACTGTTTCCGTAAGGAATTTTCACCATTTCGACCAATAAGTTTTTCGTAGTGCCCCATATATTCAATTCCGTTTCAACTCTGTTATAACCATCCTTCGCGGCAATTTTCAGCCTTTCAGCCACCGGTATCGAAACGCGTCCGTCCGGTTGAATTTTGGGCAGGCTCTTAGCAAAATGCTCAAAAAATCCGGCTTTCAACTCCTCTTTTGTCTTAAATCCCATGAACTGCACAGCGGCGGGATTGCAGTCCATCACGTTGAAACTGCTGTCAAATAATACGATGGCTTGCGGGGTCGTACCAATCATAGTCGTTGTCATGGCTTGAGCCGCTTCAAGACTCATCATGTTTTTTCGCAGGGTTTTCAAGAATATCGCTATAAAAGCAATAAAGACCGCTAATATAAGCGCTATGATTATAATAACCTGAACGAACAGCTGTGTCGCTTCGCTCATGGCGGCGCTTTTATCCTGCAGTGTGATAACAGACCATGAGTCAGAATATCCCGGCATGGAGATGGGTTCATAGCTCATGTAATAATTTGTGCCGTTGTATTCCACAATGTCCAAGCCGCCGATTCCGCTCATAACCGCGCGGATACCCGCGTTAAAGCTGTCGGATTCGGTAATTTTTTCATCTCTTGTCACAACGCCCGCGTCCGGACTGAGAAGCGGTTTCCCATCTTCGTCCGTCACTGAAACGGTGCGGATAAGCGTTTTGTAATTCGTGAGCGTTTCCAAATAATAGTTGTGGGGATGCGCGATTACGACTCCTTCGCCGTCTATAATGAACGAAAACCTCCCCCTGCCGGGATTTGCGAACTGCTCGGTGAGCCGCTGGAGATACGCGAGGTCAATATCTACGCCGAAAATGCCTGTCATTTCACCGGAATCGCTATTGTATATAGGTAAGAATATTGACGTACACGGCATTTTTGACGTTACCGAATAATATGACGGGGAAACGAACGGTTTTTTGGTTTTAATCATCTGTATAAACCAAAAGCGTTTACTGCGGTCGCCTAACGCCCCGCTTGAACGCGCTATCTGCATACCGTTCATATCCGTTACGTACAGCAGATCCATATAATCACTGCGCCGGGCGCAATCGGCAAGTATGGGCGTTATAATACCGCCGTCCATTGTAATGATACTGGGATTTACCGCCAGTTCGCCGGACAGTTTATATGCGCCTTTCACAAAGGATTGCGCCGTCTGCTGAATGGAAAACGAGGTCTGCTTCGTTTCGTGGCGTATTTGACTGTCATACGCCCGCGTAAGTATATAAACCGTTATGAGGGGGATTATAACAAGCAGCGCCATAATAATAAAAATGGACACGATGAAATACCGCGATATATGGCGCTTTTTAGAGTGGCTCATGTTCTTGATAATTTGGGTCATGCCTGATTCTCCGCAAATTTATTGAGATTTTAATTATGTGCTATTTTATGATTTCCTCATAAGTTTTTGCTTCATCGCCGCTATACTTTTACAAATAATTATAGTATATATTGGCGCTGCTTATATAACAATATAAATAATAAAAGACATTGATTTTACGAAGAGTCCTTAACCGAATCGTTCTCCGCTCTCGGATGAGCCTGACGATAAACTTTAAGCAGATGCTCACGCGAAATATGGGTGTAAACCTGCGTTGTAGAGAGTGAAGCGTGTCCTAATAACTCTTTCACCGCCCTGATATCCGCCCCCGCGTCAAGCAGGTGCGTGGCGTAAGAGTGGCGCAAAACGTGAGGGCTTCTCTTTTTTTGCACACTGACATTAGAGAGAGTTTTGCTTACGATTCTTTCTATCTGGCGTCTTGATATCTGCTCCCCTTTGCCGTTTACAAAAATCAGTTCGTGCAATCCAGCTGCGCCTTTTCTGATTTTCAAATAATCCTCTAACGCATTGACTGCCTGATCTGTAAGCGGAACGATCCTCTCCTTTTTACCCTTACCCAAAACCCGCACAGTCATTTTTTGCCTGTCAATATCACCGAATTTTAACCCGTGAAGCTCCGAAAGACGAATCCCGCTTCCGTAAAAAAACTCTACAACAGCGCGGTTACGCATGTTTTCATCATTAGTAGTAACCTCTTCAAGAGAGGCAGCCTGCGAATTAGTAAGAAACACCGGAAGAGGCTTATCCATCTTGGGAGTAGAAAGCGTTTTGGATGGATTGACAGAGAGAATCTGCTGCTTTACGCAGTAGCGGCAAAGCGACTTTAAAGAAGCCACCTTACGCGCAATAGACCGCGCCTTAAGCCCGCCCTCCCTAAGACTGTATGTAAAGGCGCGCAAAGAAGATTTTGACAGCGCGGCGGATATTGTAAGATTAATATTTTTCTGCGATAAAAACAGTAAAAACTGTTCCAAATCGCTCTTGTACGCCTCAACCGTATGAGCGCTGTATCCCTTCTCCTTACGAGCGTATTGAAGAAACCGCTCAATGAGCCTGCCCATTTCTGAAGCTGCAATTTGAGAGACGTCGTCCATAGTAATTAGATTTCTTATATTATTTTCTATACTTTTTGATACAGCACGTTGCCGGTTTTTTGAACATGGTGTACAAAGCCGTTGGGATCATGATTCAGTTCCATTAAGTGCGGCTCAATAAATACATCGTCAATTTCTCTGCATATTTTTCCAAGCGTGCTGCTCCGTTCCACCAATTATCTTTGTACTCATCACCCTTTAGTCCGGCAAGTTCAACCAAATTCTGTATATAAAATAATAAATGGCAAACTATCTACCTTTTAAAGATTGACAAAATTTTGGATACTGGAAGCCATTTGGCGAGCAACGAAATTTCAGCGCGGGAAGCTGCGCGGCGGATTGAAGTGGATAATAAAACATTTTTGGGATGGATGAAAAAAAATAGTTGTGGGGAAAAATGTAGAGGTTTTTCCCCACCCGAAATATTATATTCTTAACGTAACGTATATTTTTATGTTAATGTATACAGAAATCGCATAAATAGCTGTTTAAAACGGGTTTTTGATACTTAGAGGAATATTTTTAATCGATGTGCGGTTTTGATTTTTATTAGCGGAATAACGGTGGGGAAAAACCTCTACATTTTTCCCCACTTACTACTTATTTATAATGGTTACTTGACCAGATTGGATAGATAGATGATACTCTCATATTTTCATAATGTTTTTGCTATGAGTTTATTTTTTGTAACGTTTATAGCATTGGGTTTAATCAGTACCGTACAAGCTGCATCGAATTGGGACGGAGACGGCGGTAAAGGAATGAGCATTACCATTCTTGCTCCGCAGGCAGCCGGTCTTGCGGAAAATCAAAGCCATCTTCCGGCATTGATACAGGGTGAATTTATCAGTAACTTTTCGGCTTATTCCGCCATTGACGTATTAGATTGGCAGCGGCGTGAAGCTATATACGTTCACATCCTGAAATCACCCTCTTACAGCGACAGTGTGCAAACGCAAACCGCGCGGGAATTAGGAAACTTGATACCAACGACCCATTTCATGGACGGAAAAATAATGAAAACGCCGACAGGCTATAATCTTCAAATGAGTATTATCAGAAACTCCGATAAAATGACAACCGCATCGTATTCGGGAAATTTTACTTTTTGGGAACTTAACAACCTGACAGGCATACGCCGCGCCTCTCTTGATCTGCTCCCCAAAATGGGCGTAACGCTTACTGAAAAAGCAAAACAGGAACTCGCCGGAGCAACGCAGGCAAATTATGTAACCGCGCAAACCGCCCTTGCTCAGGGTATTACCGCGCAAAGACGGGGAACTGAAGTCGCGGCATTGAGCTACTATTTTCAGGCCGCCGCTTTTGACCCATCCCTGCGAGAAGCGGTAAACCGCTCTTCAATACTCAATGCAAACATTACAAGCGGAAGTATGGGAGATAACATACGTAATGATATTCAATGGCGAAAAGACTGGATTGAGCGGCTTGAGGAAACGGAACGTTTTTTTGATAGTTTTAACAAGATGGAATCTATGCCGTATACCCTCTTTTATTCAAGCGGGATTCAAAGGGGAAAAATAGATTATGAAAACGAAACTGTGAATATGAGCATCGGAACGTATCTTTATGGCAGCGGTGTTTGGACGCTTTCTATAGAACAGGCGGTACAGGCGGTATATAACGGCTTGAGAGCTACAGGAAGAGCCGGCGAGTGGGGTTTGGCTAATTGGCCGCAGCAGGGCGTTACCAATCTGAAACCTTTTGCGAAACGGAGCAAAACCTTTTTTGTAGTTTTTGAATTAGTAAACAACCAAGATAAAGTCATAGGCAGACAGACTTTACAGGCAGGAGGCTCTTGGGAATTAAACAGAGAAGGCCGTCCAGTTATTGATATTTCTGCGCTTGACAGAAAAAATCTGACGTTCCAAAATGTCAGCGCAAATGATATAACTGACGACATTACCATACGTGTTGCAAGTGTAAATGGAAGAGATGCTGAGGCTGCGGCTATAGATGGGATTTTACAGATACGGGCGATTGGCAGAGACGAAATTGTTATGAATGATAGATTAATATTTTCAAAAGGAGAAATACAAGGTTTTACGCAGGGGAATGTCAAAATAACAAAACTTGTTGTTCCCAATACTATTTGGGGAGATCCTGTTGTTTCCATTCGCAGCGGTGCATTTAATAATACTGGATTAACAAGTGTAACTTTTCCCGACGGTGTTGCCACCGTTATTCCCGAATGGTATCTGAACAACGTGCGCCAAAAAATCGAACGAAACTGGTTGCCTCCCCGCACGGAGGATATTGCGCTTGCGGTAACGGTAAAATTCTATATAAACCGTGACGGATCGGCTGCTGTTATTACAATAAGTAAATCAAGTGGAAACTCTACGCTTGACAATTCGGCAATAAGAGCAGTTATTAGATCGTCACCGTTTGGAAAGTTGCCGCTTTGTTTTTCTAAAGATAGCTTAGATATTAACATTACACTTCGTCCAACAAATCGTCCAACAGATGGATTAGAGCAATTGCATGAATTATTTGCTCCTGCATCTCCATCAAGGCCTGCATCAATAAATCGCAATACAACGGTTAAATCCGTAGCACCCGCAAATACAAGAGTCGTATCCCGCTCACATGTTTTCACTGATCGCAGAGACGGTAAAAAATATCGCACTGTGGAAATAGGTGATAAAACATGGATGGCCGAAAATTTGAATTTTAAAACAGGCGATTCCTGGTGCTATAATGATGATGTGAATAATTGCCGAAAAACTGGCCGGCTTTACGATTGGAATACCGCGATAAAAGCTTGTCCTGCCGGTTGGCGTTTACCAAACCGCAATGACTGGAACAATTTAGCTGAAGTAGCAGGTGGTAATAGTGTAGCTGGTAAAAAGCTTAAATCTCAAACTGGTTGGAGTGCCGGTGGTAAAGGCAGTGATGATTTTGGTTTTTCGGCCTTGTCTAGTGGAAGTCGCCGTCCGGGTAAAGTTGGTCGTTATCAAAATATTTTGTACAACGGAACTTGGTGGAGCGCCACTGTGGATGATAACAACAATGTTTGGAGATATAGCGTGAGTTTTAGCGCTGACAACTTACACGAGGGTGTGAACAACAAGAATTATGGATTCTCAGTACGTTGCATTCAGGAGTAGAAAACTACTAGTTGCAGATTTTTTTGATAACTGAAAACATTTTTTAATAATAATTTACGAAAGGAATTTTCTCTTATGCTGAATTTTATAACAAAGTATTATCGCGTTTTTTGTGAAATTGCACTTTGGCTTAATCTAATTATTTTTACCAATTTGGGACTTATTTGGGGTATTTTTATGAAAGGGTTCCTTGCAGACAGGTTTCTTGCGGCGCAAATAGCGGCAGGGGGTGATGAGATTTTAATGATTAATTTTCCGCTTTTTGGCGCAATCTGCGGGTTTATCATCGGTATGTTAATAAACATCGGTTCCGGTGGGATTACCGGAACATTTATCAGCATCAACAAAAACCTTGAGACAAATGGGGAAAAACTTGATGATATTTACTCTATTCTTGGGCAGATTCGCGGAAAACTTGGAACCGAAGCTCCCCCTGTCTTGCCGCCATCATTTTTTGAAAAGCATCAACCAATTGCACATACGACCCCCGCAGCGCTCAAATGCCCCGAATGCAGCACCGGCATACCCGCCGGTGCGGTTATATGCGGAAAATGCGGATGTCCAATAAAAGAGGGCGCATAATTTATAGTTGACTAAATGTTATAACGAAAGCAAGAGGATTATATGGCTCTGATTAAGTGCCCTGCATGTAAAGCCGACGTCTCTGACCGTGCGGCAGCGTGTGTGAAGTGCGGAAGTCCGCTTAAAAAAAGTATTGATAATGTTAATACATCTGTAAATCACGATGCAGCGGTTCAACCCGCAGTATCTGCAAATGCGAGCGTGAGCGCAGCGCCGCAAAACGTGAATACAGATACGCCCGCTCAAGGCGCCAAGCCGTTTTACGCGGGGTCAAATACAGAACCTAAAAAAAATTCCAAAAAAGCGGTTATGATAGCGGTTTCAATCGGATTAGTCTGTATTGCCGCTGCGGCCATTACATTTTTTGTAATGAGTAACAATCCTCAAAAAATTTTCGACTTGGGAATGGAATCCATCAAAAAAGAAAACTACGATGAAGCTATTAAGCATTTTTCCAAAGCGATAGAATTGAAGCCAAAAGAATCTGAATACTATTACCAAAGGGGAATCGCGTATTCGGAAAAGAGAGATAACGACAAGGCAATTGCTGACTTTACAGAAGCGATACAGCTTAACTCAAATAACGCGAATTATCATTTCAACAGGGCTTTAGCATACCATTCTTTAAAAGATTACGACCGCGCAATTGAAGATTATACCGAAGCGATACGGCTTGACCATAGTGACGCGCGATTTTACAACAGCAGAGGCAGCGCGTACCGTCTTAAAGAAGACTATGCCCGCGCAATCGCAGACCACACGGAAGCGATACGTCTTAATCCCGATGACGAGCGGTATCACAACAACAGAGGCGTTGCGTATTTACTTAACAAAGAATACGATAACGCTATTGCCAATTATACCGAAGCGATACGGTTAGCGCCAGATAACGCAAGATACTACAACAATCGCGGTACCGCGTATAATCTTAAAAAAGATTTTTTCAGCGCGGGAGATGATTTTGCCGAAGCGGTACGGCTTGATCCTGATAATGAGAGCTATCGTAAAGATTTGGAGAAGGCGTTAAATGACCAAATTTTTACTGATCGGCGGGATGGGAAAAAATATCGAATTGTAAGAATAGGTAATAGGATATGGATGGCGGAGAATCTAAATTTTACAATGTATGACAGTTGGTGTTATGATAATAATGCTTCCAATTGTGTAAAATACGGCAGATTGTATACGTGGAACGCAGCGATGAGGGCGTGTCCAACAGGGTGGCGTTTGCCTGCGGATGCGGACTGGCGTGATTTATTTAATGCGGTTGGAGGTGATAGCATAGTGGGTATTAAACTCAAGTCAAAAACAGAGTGGAACGATAGCGGCAGTGGTACGGACGATTACGGGTTTTCGGCATTGCCCGGCGGCGCAGGCGACGGCAACGATTTTGGCCAAATCGGCAAGCACGGCAATTGGTGGAGCAATGATGCTTGGTACTGGGCTATGGGTTGGTATGGCGATGATGTGGTCAAGTTCAATATCAATAATGATATAGGATTTTCCGTGCGCTGCGTTCAATCATTAGAGCAAAGACTGACTCCGACTCCCTCTGGTTTAACCGGCGCCGGCGGAGACCCCAGAGCGCGCGTTACTCACCAAGGTGTGCTTGGTATAGTTTCCGGTCAGACTAAGGGTAAGAGTACTGCTTCTGCCGATATCTTCGGTAAGGGCAGTTTTGCTGCGGACATTGACGCTATCCTCTCCGGCGGCGGTGAATCGAAAGTCTCTTCACCGGATTTTTTGAAGAGCGTACAAGTTACCGGCGCACGCAGCCGTGAGAGCATACAGCGTGTCGTCATGCAGAATATGGCAGCTCTCCGTCACGCGTACAACAGGCGTTTGAGAGAAAAACCCCGTCTTCAAGGTACAATAACTGTCAAGTTTTCCATAGACCAATCCGGCAAAGTGATTTCCGCTCAGGTTACAGGATCTACTATGAACGACCCGGAGCTTGAACACATTGCTGCGGAGCGGGTAAGGTCTTGGAATTTTGAAAGGATTGATAATCCGGGCGATGTGACAGAGGTTACTTATCCGTTTGTGTTCTCGCAGTAAAAAAACAGGGGAGCTTTACTCCAAGAGTTCATACTCCCCTTTTCCCTTAAACCACAATAGCCGTAAAGTGAATATCGCTTTTGTTTGGTCGTCAAAATAGGTTCTTATCTTCTTTTCTTCAAACAATTTAATTGACGAGAATAAAACATTTAAAAAAATTGTGTACGGCGTCAGTTGTGAAATATTAATTTTATTAACTTAGTGACGTTATAGAGATGTAATTTTATAACTTGTTGATATACAGAGAGTTATTATTATTTACACGTAATTATAGTATATTATTTTTGATGATATTTAGGAAAAAATACAGAAGGAGATACTGTGCATAAAGGAATAATTTTAGCCGGCGGGAGCGGTACAAGGCTTTACCCGACAACTATATCCGTATCAAAACAGCTCATACCTGTATATGACAAACCGATGATTTATTACCCCCTGTCTGTACTTATGCTCGCGGGTATAAAGGATATTCTCATTATTACTACACCGGATGATTCGGCCGCGTTTAAAAAACTTTTGGGCAGCGGAGAGCAGTGGGGGCTTAAGTTTACTTACGCAATTCAGCCAAAGCCAGAAGGGCTTGCGCAGGCGTTTATTATTGGTGAAGAGTTTGTGGGGAATGCCCCTGTAGCTTTAATTCTCGGAGACAATATTTTCTGGGGACACGGTCTTGTACAGTGCTTGGAAAAAGCGATCAGCCATCCTGAGACAGCAACAGTTTTCGCCTACAGGGTAAACGACCCTCACCGCTATGGAGTAGTAGAGTTTGACGCAAACGGAAAGGCGGTATCTCTTGAAGAAAAACCCGCCGCGCCAAAATCGAAATTCGCAGTAACCGGTCTTTACTTTTATGATAAAGATGTCTGCACTCTTGCAAGTAAACTAAAACCATCCGTTCGCGGCGAGCTTGAAATAACCGACCTTAACCGTATTTACCTTGAGCAGAGCAAAATGCAGGTGGTTGATCTTGGACGCGGCATAGCGTGGCTTGACACAGGAACTCACGAATCGATGCTTCAGGCCTCCTCTTTTGTAGAGACAATTCAGTCCCGTCAGGGACAGAAAGTCTCCTGCCCGGAAGAGATCGCTTACAGGCGCGGACTAATAAATTCAAAACAATTAGAACTGCTTGCAGACCCTATGCGTAAAAACAGCTATGGTCAATATTTACTTGATCTTGTCAATAATGACAAGTAGATTGTCAACAAAAAAGGATAAAAAGATGGAATTTATAAAGACAGATATTGAGGGATTAATACTCGTAAAGCCAAAAGTATTTAACGATGAGAGAGGCTTTTTTTTAGAGAGCTACTCCGTTTCCAAGTTTAAAGAGGGCGGCATAGACTGCACATTTGTTCAGGATAACCACTCCCGCTCTATAAATACCGGAGTGATACGGGGGCTTCATTTTCAGACTGAGCCGTTTAGCCAAGCTAAACTTATAAGAGTCATAAGAGGCTCAATATTTGATGTAGCTGTAGATTTGAGACGCGGCTCCCCAACATTTGGACAATGGAGAGGTTTCACCTTAAGCGCCGCCAATTTCGATATGCTCTATATCCCACAAGGATTCGCACACGGATTCTGCACGCTTGAAGACAACAGCGAAATAGCATACAAAGCGGATAACCTATACTCGGCGCAGCATGACGGCGGCATTATCTGGAACGATCCTGATATAGGGATAGAGTGGCCGGTAAAAGAGCCGATACTATCGGTTAAGGATGCTAATTTGCCTAAACTCAAAGATATTTTTTAGAAAGACAATCGCCCCAACATTGTACAGACGCAATGTATTGCGTCTTTACAAATCTCAATTCACACTCGGCATACCCGGAATCGCGAGTATTTTATCCACATCTACATTTTCAAGCGTCTCATACTCCATAAGAGCCGACGCTAAACTGTCAAGTTTATCTCTGTTAGCGCTTAGCACAGACATAGCCCGCTCCTGCTGCTCTATAATGATTCTCTGAACTTCCTCATCAATAAGCCGCGCGGTATGTTCGCTAAAGTCTTTTGGCTGTGTAATCTCTTTTCCCAAAAAGGGGTGCTCCTCACCCTGACTGAATGTCGCGGGACCGATTTTTTCGCTCATTCCCCATTGACATACCATACGCCGCGCTATGGATGTAACCTGCTTTAAATCCTGAGCGGCGCCGCTTGTGAGCTCTTCAAAAACAAGCATCTCGGAAACTCTTCCGCCAAGCGCTACCGAGATACGCGCCAAAAGATAGGTGCGGTTAAAATTATGGCGGTCGTTATCTGGAATTTGTTCTGTTGCGCCAAGTGTTCTGCCGCGCGCTATTATCGTAACTTTTTGCAAAGGGTCGGTTTGAGGAAGAAGCTTTGCCACAAGCGCATGCCCCGCTTCATGATATGCGACAATCTTTTTCTCACGTTCGTTAAGTTTATCTTCGCGCTCCGCTCCAAGAAGAATTTTATCCCGCGCCTCGTCAAAGTCTTTACCGTCAACGATTTTTTTACCTTTTCTGCCGGCAAGAAGAGCCGCCTCATTCACAAGATTTCTCAGCTCCGCGCCGGAAAAACCAACTGTAAAAGAGGCTATTTTTTCCATATCCAAATCCGGTGAAATAGGTACATTGGCGCAGTGGATTTTTAAAATGTCAAGACGCGCAAGTTTTTGCGGCAAGTCAAGAGTTATCTGTCTGTCAAAACGTCCGGGGCGGGTAAGCGCGGGATCAAGTACATCGGGACGGTTTGTAGCAGCTATAATAACCACAGAGTCATGAGGCTCAAAACCATCCATCTCGGTAAGAATCTGGTTTAAAGTCTGCTCTCTCTCATCGTGGCTCCCTCCAAGACCGCTGCCGCGCACACGGCCTATGGAATCAAGCTCATCTATAAATATCAGCGACGGCGCTTCTCTCTTTGCAGTCTCAAACATATCTCTTACGCGCGACGCCCCAACTCCGACAAACATCTCAACAAACTCAGAACCGGAGGTACTAAAAAACGGCACCCCCGCCTCCCCTGCTGTAGAGCGGGCTAAAAGGGTTTTTCCGGTTCCCGGAGGCCCCATCAAAAGTACGCCTTTGGGAATTGTAGCGCCAAGCGCGGCAAATTTACCAGGGTCTTTCAAATAGTCAACTATTTCTGATAAATCCTTTTTCGCGTTGGAGAGCCCCGCAACGTCTGAATAACTGACATTTGACATTTCACGGCGAAAACGCTTCGCTTTTGATTTTCCAACACTGAAAATACTGCTGCCGGGAAATCCGCCGCCGCTGCCCCCCATCTGTTTTTGAAAGCGGGACGCGGCATACATAAAATAACCTATAATAAGAAGCCAGGGCACAAGAAGAATAAGCGAACTTAAAAACCAGCTGCTCTCTGTAGACTGCGCTTTCACGCTCACACCGGCGTTCTCCAAAAGTCCCATCAAATCGCTGTCATCAAAATCTGGCTTTACGGTCGAAAAATGCGAATAACGCACAGTGTCTCCGGCATACTCCTGTTTGTAATCATAGCCCGATACAAAACTGCCCTCAATATTGTTCCCTTTAACAAGAACATCAGAAACGTTTCCCTCTCTCACCTGATTTTTAAATTCCGTATAAGCAAGCGTTACCCTTTGTGGTTTGCCAAGAGAGCCAAAGATATAAGAGAAAAGAACGGTGAGAATTAGAGCCCACAAAAAAATACGCAGCATACTAAACTTACCCGTATTACCGCCGTTTTGCGCTTCCGGCGGCTTTTGTGAACTGTTCTGTTCAATATCTGAGGACATCTGTTATCCTTTACATTATATCATTATTAATCTAAATGACGCTCTTTTCCGCCAACCCTAAAGCTGCCCTTTATAAGTATTGAGAGCAAAATCCGCTCCTGTTATACTGAAACATCAACAGATTTTGCACTGCACCGCTCGACAACTGCACGACAGGCGTGAGGCTGCCGGACGGCACAGTGCAAAATCTGTTGAGGAATTAGTATATAAGGTACTGATGCGGGGAACTTTATAATTATCCAAGAAACCCGGTAAGCGGAGATGACGCCCGCGCGGTATTAGCCGTTCCTGCCATACCCGCAAGATAAGCCAGACGCCCCGCTCTCACAGCGTGCTTGAAAGCCTGCGCCATTGTTACAGGATCATCACTTGCGGCGATCGCGGTATTGAGAAGAACCGCGGCGGCGCCCATTTCCATAGCCTCTGCCGCGTGAGATGGTTTTCCTATTCCCGCGTCAACAATAATTGGAACGTTAATTTCTGATATTAATATTTCAATAAGCTCGGCGGTCTTCAGCCCCTTATTTGTCCCAATGGGAGCGCCAAGAGGCATAACGGCCGCCGCTCCGGCGTCTACAAGTCTTCTTGCGGCGTAAAGGTCAGGACACATATACGGCAAAACTACAAATCCCTCTTTCGCAAGTATTTCAGTAGCTTTTATTGTTTCGCTGTTGTCAGGCAGAAGATATGTATTATCGCTTATTACCTCAATTTTTATCCAGTCGCCGCACCCGACAGCGCGCGCGAGACGCGCTATTCTTACCGCTTCTTCGGCAGTGCGAGCGCCTGAAGTATTGGGGAGCAGAATTTTTCCTTTGGGGATATGATTGAGAATACCGTCATTCGGTTTGTCAAGGTCAACCCTGCGTAAAGCTACAGTGATGATGTCGCACTCAGCGGCATCTAAAACGTCTTTGATGATGCTGTCGTCACGGTATTTGCCGGAGCCTGTGATAAGGCGTGAGGTTACGGTAACGCCGCCTATCACCAATTCGTCATTATTATTTGATTTTATATTTTCCATTTAGTTATTCACTTATTATATACGCGCGTTCCTGGCGGTACAGATTCTGTAATCCATGTATTTCCTCCAATAACCGCGCCTTTGCCGATTACGGTTTGACCGCCCAAAATTGTTGCGTTCGCGTAAATTATTACATCATCCTCAACATCAGGATGGCGTTTTTGCCCTGTGCGCGGTTTTCCGTCTTTGTCATAAGGCGATTTGGCTACAAGCCCGACGCCATGATAGATCTTCACATTGCTTCCAATGCGGGACGTCTCTCCAATGACAACTCCGGTACCATGATCGATAAAGAACCGCGGCCCAATCTGCGCACCTGGATGTATATCTATACCCGTATGTGAATGCGCCCGTTCAGACATGATACGCGGGATTATCGGAATGTCAAGCGTATAAAGCTTATGAGCGATTCTATGTGTGGCCACAGCCTCTACAAAAGGATAACTGAGAATAACCTCATCAAAAAACTTGGCCGCCGGATCACTCTCATGCGCGGCCTTTACATCCTCAAGGAGAGTCGCTTTTATCTGCGGCAGTGACTCTATAAAATCAGCCAGTACGCTATGCGCTCTGTCATCGCAAATACAGCCGCTGCTGCATTTATCTCTCAGGCAGCGGTATTTAAACACTTCGCGTATATGTTTACCGAGGCGAAAACTTATGTGGCGGAGCGTATCGTTTATAAAAAAATTCGCGTCCGCCTTGGCCACTTTCACTTTACTGTAATGATTAGGAAAAAGCACCGCGAGAATATCATCAAGCACTTCGTAAATTTCATTTCTTCCGGCCAGATCAAGTCCGTCGTCAATCTCTTCATTTGAGCCCGCGTACATCTCCCGCTCAAGTTTGTCAGCGATCTGCGGAAGAGTCTCATTCATCCACCGTGTAAATTCCATTTAACCGGTATCCTTTATTTACGTTAATATCACATAATACTAAACTGCCAACAAAGTCTTACGCTGTGCCGCCCGGCGACCTCACGGCTGTAGCGCGGTTGTCGGGCGGTGCAGTGCAAGACGTTGTTGGTACCTCAGTAGGAAGTTGATTCGTAAACATATTTTATCCACTGAGTAAAAAACTCCGTGCGGTGTGATCTCCACATGTTAACGGGATTTTTCAGATCTAAATTAAGCGGCGCCTCTACACCTTTTTTTCCGCTTGCCATATCACGGTTATATTCATCTATAAGACGCTGAGGTTCGTATTCAGGATGTCCTAGATGAATTAAAAAACGGCTGTCGGCGCTCTCAAAAATCACATGCCCGGCTCCTTTGGCGTGAGCCAAAAGCTGTACTTTACCCTGAGATTGCGCTAAGTAAAGCGCACCGTCGTCTATACCGGAATGGCGGCTCTGCGCGCACCAAAAAACATCGTCCATTTCACCTGTAATAGGATGCTCACGGTTCAGGTTGTAAGTCTCATAGACTCCAAAAATCTTTTTATCGTAGACCGTTTTGTCTATTCCCAAAAACTTAGCAAGCGCTAAGCCCCCCCAACAAATTCCAAGAGTAGATGGAATATTATTGCGCGCGTATTTGAGGATGCGCTTAATCTCATCCCAATAGATCACCTCTTCAAAAGGTATCTCTTCCACAGGCGCTCCGGTCACAATAAGGCCGTCAAGATGCGAACGGTCAACCGCCTCTTCAAAAGAGACATAAAGTCTGTCAAGATGCGATTGATCGCTGCTTGAATACTTGTGGCTTTTCAGACGAATCCAGACAGGCTCTATCTGCATAACCGATCTGCCCAGAGGGTGCAAGAGGCTATACTCATAAGTCTCAGCCTTGGGCATGATATTTAGAATACCTATCCGTAAAGCGCGAATATCCTGCTTAACCGCGTCATCGTGAGAGATACACTGAACCTTGCTGCTCTCAAGAGCGCCAATTCCGTGATAATCCTTAGGCACTACAATGGTCATTTTTGCAAAACCTCTATCTACATAAAATCCGAAAATGTAAAACTGCCGATAATAAACAGTACCGATAAAAATAATACATATAACTATAGAAAGATAAAAATAATAA